>PPYF01670114.1_pt1 | contig 140011 bp, 108 predicted proteins | sample 1559871 | NCBI WGS metagenome assembly PPYF01 (sample SAMN08240021, study PRJNA423297) | Human gut metagenome, whole genome shotgun sequencing project. | reverse complement strand
GTGGTAATGTATTGTATATTAGGGAGCTTCCGGGATAAATGACGGATGAAGCATGATTTGGAAAACTTGTTGGGGAAGGGATGATTTTATGTCATTTTATATCTTGGTGGTTAAGAAGAAATGGCATATTCGTCTGGTTTAAATTCGTTACTTGGGATTTTGTTTCAAATTTATCTCTGCTATCGTTTAAGATACAAACAAAAGCGTTACCTTTGTGAATGTCATGAACTACATCAGAGTTATTTATGCCTAAAGATAAGGCTAGTCCTAGAGTAATTTCCTATGATAACAGTATATAAAAGGGATTTATGTCTAAATTTGTTTGATTATAAAAAGTAAAGTGATGACTCACATTAATATAAAAGAAATCTTATGGAAGTTGCATATAGATAGCTTGACAGCGATGCAGCAAACCACGGTTGAGGAATACAGAAAAGGGAAAGACCTGGTACTTTTATCTCCGACCGGATCGGGAAAAACGATCGCTTATTTGTTGCCTTTAGTACAATCTTTAAAAAATGAGAATGTTCTTCAAGCTGTAGTATTGGTACCTTCTCGTGAGTTGGCATTACAAATAGAGCAGGTTTTCAAGTCTATGGGAACGGGCATTCCTGTTATGAGTTGCTATGGCGGCCGTCCGGCCATGGATGAGCACCGTACGATGAAAAGCTTGAATCCACAAGTTATAATAGGAACTCCGGGGCGTATGAACGACCATTTAAATAAAGGAAATATCGATGCCTCACATGTTCATACGTTGGTGATAGACGAATTTGACAAATGCCTTGAGATGGGTTTTCAGGAAGAAATGTCGGAGGTGATTGCACAAATTCCGTATTTGAAACGTCGTTTCCTTCTCTCGGCCACAGATGCGCCGGCTATTCCTCGATTTGTATCAGAGGGAGATTTTTTGAAATTGAATTTCTTGGAAGATGAAGAGCAGATTCCGGAACGTATAAAGGTTTATACAGTGAAATCTCCAGAGAAAGATAAGTTGGAGGTCTTGTCCAAGCTTTTGTGCTATTTGGGAGATAAAAGTTCCTTGGTTTTTGTGAACTACCGTGAAAGTGTAGAACGAGTTTACCGTTATTTGCTTCAAGCAGGAATCTCGTGTGAGATGTTTCATGGAGGAATGGAACAGAAGGACCGTGAGCGTGCGCTTTACAAGTTCAGTAACGGATCGTGTAATGTATTTGTTTCAACGGATTTAGCCGCGCGGGGACTGGATATACCCAATATAGACCATGTTATCCATTATCATTTGCCGCTCAATGAAGATGCTTATATTCATCGTAACGGTCGGACGGCGCGGTGGGATGCTTCCGGAAATGTCTTTCTCATATTAGGGCCGGAGGAATACTTGCCCGAGTTTATACAGCAGATTCCTGAAGACTATGTGTGGGAAGGGCCTAAGCCCGATCCTGCCAAGCCCCAGTGGGTAACACTTTATATCGGAAAAGGAAAAAAGGATAAAATCAATAAGGTGGATATTGTGGGGTTCCTGTCAAAGGTAGGAGGATTGGGCAAGAGCGATATTGGGCGTATAGATGTGAAAGAACATTATGCTTTTGTCGCTATCAGGCGGAATTTGCTAAAAAAAACCTTGGCCGCCGTGTCCGGACAAAAGATAAAAGGCATCAAGACGATTATAGAAAAGACAAAATAAGATTACGAGTTGTAAGTGCAGAAAGCTGTTTTTTATAATATATGATAGCAAAAAAAGCGCTTGACTTAAAAAATGTGGCCTCAATCGTTGCTTTTATGGATTTTATTTTCTACTTTCGCAGATGTTATGCTTAGAGTAACTGATAATTAATCTTAAGTTTTACAATTTAGATGAAGAAGTATAATTTTAATGCAGGTCCATCCATGTTGCCGCGTGAAGTAATAGAGGCAACAGCAGATGCATGCTTGGATTTTGAGGGTAGCGGTCTTTCCCTGATGGAAATTAGTCATAGGGCAAAGAACTTCCAGCCTGTAGTAGACAAGGCTGTAGAACTGGTAAAAGAATTACTCGACCTACCGGCCGGTTATTCGGTTGTTTTTCTGGCAGGAGGTGCCAGTACGGAATTCTGTCGTGTTCCCTATAACTTTTTGGAGAAGAAGGCAGCTTATTTGAATACAGGTACATGGGCCAAGAAGGCTATGAAAGAAGCAAAGTTGTTCGGTGAAGTGGTTGAAGTTGCTTCTTCGGCCGAAGACAACTATACCTATATTCCGAAAAACTTTACGATACCGACTGATGCAGATTATCTGCATATTACGACAAACAATACGATTTTCGGAACGGAAATGCGTTATGATTTGGACAGTCCTGTTCCTTTGATTGCCGATATGTCGTCAGATATATTCTCCCGTCCGGTAGATGTGAGCAAATATAATTGTATATACGCCGGAGCACAGAAAAACGTATCTATGGCCGGAGTGAATATCGTTATCGTAAAGGACGAAGCTTTGAATAAAGTAAGCCGCCAGATTCCCACAATGCTGGATTACATGACCCATGTGAAAAACGGTTCCATGTTTAATACGCCTCCGGTTGTACCCATCTACTGTGCCATGAAGAATTTGGAATGGGTGAAGAAAAACGGCGGAGTAGAGGCTATGGCTCAGCGTGCAAAAGAGCGTGCAGACATGTTGTATACCGAAATTGAACGTAACAAGTTGTTCCGTGGAACGGCAAAGGCGGAAGACCGTTCATATATGAATATTTGTTTTGTGATGAATGACGAATACAAAGAATTGGAAGCCGATTTCTTGCAGTTTGCTACAGAACGCGGCATGGTGGGCATAAAAGGCCACCGCAGCGTAGGCGGTTTCCGTGCTTCATGCTACAACGCACAGACGATAGAGGGTGTGCAGGCATTGATACAAAGCATGAAGGACTTTGAAGCTCAACATTAAAAGGCTATAAAGACAGGCACGCCTTACACAAAGGGGTGCCTGTTTGTTTATGGGATGTATTTAAATAAAATAACTATGGCTAAAATATTGATTGCTACAGAAAAACCGTTTGCAAAAATTGCAGTGGACGGTATCAAAGAGGTTGCAGAGACAGCCGGATTGGAAGTCGTTTTATTGGAGAAATATACGGAGAAGGCACAACTTCTGGCGGCAGTGGCCGACGTGGAAGCCATGATAATCCGCAGTGACAAGATAGATAATGAAGTTTTTGATGCGGCAAAGAACTTAAAGATCGTTGTCCGCGCCGGAGCCGGTTACGATAACGTGGATTTGGCGGCTGCCACCGCACACGGGGTGGTGGTGATGAACACTCCCGGTCAGAATTCCAATGCCGTAGCCGAACTGGTGTTCGGTATGTTGGTATTCGCCGTACGTAACTTTTATAATGGAAAGGCCGGTACGGAGTTGAAAGGAAAGAAATTAGGAATCTTGGCCTACGGTAATGTCGGCCGTCGCGTAGCGCATATCGCGAAAGGATTCGACATGGATGTTTATGCCTACGATGCATATTGTCCTGCGGCGGCCATAGAATCCGATGGGGTGAAGGCAGTCTCTTCGCAAGATGAATTGTTTGAAAAGTGCGAAGTGGTTTCCTTGCATATCCCGGCTACGGCGGAGACGCGTCAAAGCATCAATTATGCCTTGGTCGGCAAGATGCCCAAGGGAGGAGTGTTGGTCAATACGGCCCGGAAAGAGGTCATTAATGAACCGGAATTGCTGAAATTGATGCAGGAGCGTACAGACCTGAAGTATGTCACGGACATCATGCCGGAAGCGGATGCAGATTTCCGTATATTGGAAGGCCGTTATTTCTCTACACCTAAGAAGATGGGTGCACAAACAGCCGAGGCCAATATCAATGCCGGAGTGGCTGCAGCACATCAGATTGCCGCATTCTTCAAGGACGGATGTACGAAATATCAGGTAAATAAATAATCGTAGGGGCTATGGCTTGGGTTAAACCGTTTAAGGGGCTTCGTCCGCCTAAGGATTTGGTGGAACGGGTAGAGTGTCGTCCGTACGACGTGCTCAGTTCGGAAGAAGCCCGTATAGAGGCAGGCGACAACGAGATGTCGCTCTATCATGTGATCCGTCCGGAGATAGATTTTCCGGAGGGAACGGATGAATACGCTTCATGTGTGTATGAAAAGGGGGCAGAGAATTTTGCCAAATTTCAGCGTAACGGCTGGTTGGTGGAAGACGCTAAGCCCATGTATTATATTTACGCACAGACCATGAACGGGCGGACACAGCACGGCATCGTGTTGGGAGCTTCGGTCAAGGACTATATGGACGGGATAATCAAAAAGCACGAACTGACGCGGCACGAAAAGGAAGAAGACCGTATGAAGCATATCCGTATTACGGATGCGAACATAGAACCGGTTTTTCTGGCTTATCCCGATAATGTTGCGTTGGCTTCTTTGATAGACCGATATGCAAGGCGTGAGCCGGAATATGATTTCGCGGCCCCGATCGACGGTTTTCGCCATCGGTTCTGGCTTGTGGACAATGAAGCGGATATTGATGCGATTACGAAAGAATTTGCAGCCATTCCCGCATTGTACATAGCAGACGGCCATCATCGCACGGCTGCGGCAGCTTTGGTGGGACAAGAGAAAGCTTTAGCCCATGGAGGGACGCACCCCGAGGCAGAATACAATTATTTTATGGCCGTGTGCTTCCCGGCAAGCGAACTGACTATCTTGGATTACAACCGCGTGGTGAAAGACCTGGGGTGCTATACTTCGGATGAGTTCTTGCAGGCTTTGGAGAAGGATTTCGAAGTGACTTGCATGGGCAGTTCGGCGTACAAACCTGCGCAGCCGCATGAATTTTCGCTTTATCTGGATGAAAAATGGTACAGGTTGCGTGTACTTCCGGGACGTTTTGATGAAAACGATCCGATAGACGTGCTCGACGTGACTGTCAGTAGTCGGCTTATCTTGGATGAGCTTTTGGGCATTAAGGATTTACGTCGGGATAAGCGGATTGACTTCGTAGGAGGACTGCGTGGTTTGGATGAACTGAAAAGGCGTTGCGACAGTGGTGAGATGAAAATGGCGTTGGCACTGTATCCAGTGTCCATGCAGCAAATCATGGATATAGCGGATTGCGGGAAAATCATGCCCCCAAAAGCTACTTGGTTCGAGCCGAAATTACGCAGCGGACTGGTGATTCATAAACTTTCATAAGGAAAAAATAATTATCTTTGCAACTCCGGTTGCCGGTGGAACCCGGCGGCCGGAGTTTTTTGAATAGGAAGGATATGGAAGGAAATGACGTATATAAGACGATAACAGTAGCGGCGGAAGGAGAATATAGCGAGAAGCGGAGCAAGTTCCTGGCTTTCATTCATCCTGTGCATACGGTAGACGAAGTGAAAGAGCAAGTGGAGTTCTATCAAAAGAAGTATTACGATGCGCGCCATTGTTGCTATGCCTATATGCTGGGACACGAACGGAAGGATTTCCGTGCCAATGACAACGGAGAGCCCTCCGGCACAGCGGGCAAGCCGATTCTGGGACAGATTAATTCTTATGGACTGACGGATGTATTGATTGTCGTCATTCGTTATTTCGGTGGAATCAAGTTAGGGACGAGCGGTCTGATACAAGCCTATAAGGCGGCGGCTATCGAGGCTATACAGGCGGCCCGGATTATAGAAAAAACGGTGGACGAGGAAATCACGTTTTTCTTTGAGTATCCTTTCATGAACTCCGTCATGCGCATTGTCAAGGAGGAAGAGCCGTCTATTGTCCGTCAAGGATATGAACACGATTGCAGCATGACGCTGCGCATCCGGAAAGGGAGTATGCCACGCCTGAAATCGAGACTGGAGAAAGTGGAGACATTGAGGTTTGAAGATGACGGAGAGTAGAAGAGGGAAGTGTCAGATGGAATAAAAAGAAACGGTGTGTTCCGCCAGAAGAGGGGAACACACCGTTTCTTTTTTTGATATGGGGTCAGGCTTACAAATTATTGCATTCATCCACCCATGCCGTAGCCGACGCGTCGCTGGGCATTCGCCAATCTCCACGAGGACTCAGGCTACAGCTTCCCACCTTAGGACCGTCAGGCAGGCAGGAACGCTTAAACTGTTGAGAGAAGAAACGACGGAAAAACGTTGTCAACCATTTCTTTATCACTTCGTCAGTGTACTTCCCGGCAAAAGCATATTGGGCCAGATAGAATATCTTGGACGGGCGGAAGCCGAAACGCAAGGTATAATATAGGAAAAAGTCATGCAGTTCGTAAGGACCGACCAAGTCTTCTGTTTTCTGACTGATATTGCCATCTTCGTCTGCCGGTATCAGTTCGGGGCTAATCGGTGTGTCTACGATATCCAACAAGGTAGCTTGGGAGGATTCGTCGATGACGCTGTCGGCCACCCACTTGACCAAATGTTTCACCAACGTCTTGGGGATAGAGGCGTTGACGCCATACATGCTCATGTGGTCGCCGTTGTACGTGGCCCATCCCAAAGCCAGTTCCGACAAGTCACCAGTTCCCACTACCATGCCATTCATCTGGTTAGCCACATCCATCAGAATCTGCGTACGTTCGCGTGCCTGTGCGTTTTCATACGTCACATTATGGTTGGCCATGTCGAAATTCAAGTCCTCGAAATGTTGCATGCAGGCCTTTTTGATGCTGATTTCTCGCAGGGTTACCCCCAGGCTTTTCATAAGGTTGACGGCATTGGTGTAAGTACGGTTGGTGGTTCCGAAGCCGGGCATGGTCACACCGACGATGCCTTTGCGCGAGAGCCCCAATTTGTCGAACGTTTTGGTGCAGACCAATAAGGCAAGGGTGGAATCCAGTCCGCCGGAAATCCCTATGACTACGGTCTGGGTTTGTGTATGTACCAATCTTTTGGCCAGCCCTGCTATCTGTATGGCAAAGATTTCCTCGCACCGTCCGTTCAGTGCCTTTCCTGCCGGAACAAAAGGCATCGGATTGACTTTACGGCTTAATTCAATGTTTTTGGAAGCAAACAGTTCGGTGTCTATCTGTATGACGTCGTGCGATTTCAACCGGGCTACAGAAGCGCTGAATGTGGTGTTCACACGCCTTTCCGCACGCAGGCATTCTACGTCTATTTCGCTGTAAACCAGTTGTTCTTTAAAAGAGAAACGTTCGTTTTCCGCCAACAGCACTCCATTTTCGTAGATAAGTGCCTTACCGGCAAAAACAACATCCTGTGTGCTTTCGCCGAATCCTGCCCCCGAGAATACATAACCGGCGAGACATCTTGCACTTTGTTGTGCCAACAAGGCTTTGAGATAGTCCTGTTTGCCTACGCCTTCGTTGTCTGCACTGAGGTTGAAAATGATTTCAGCTCCCTGGAGTACCAATTCGGAACTGGGGGGAATGGGAGCCCATACGTCTTCGCAGATTTCCACTCCGAAACAGCAAGAGGGAGTATTGAAGACCAGGTGGCGGCTCAGCGGCACCATTTGTCCGCAAATCAATACATTGCTGTTTCCGTGCACATCGCCGGATGTAAACCAACGTTGTTCATAGAATTCCTTATAGTTGGGCAGATAAGTTTTGGGGATAAGCCCTAAAATCTTCCCTTTTTGTATCACTGCCGCACAATTCAGCAGCGTACCGTGGTAAGCGACAGGCAGTCCTATGATAGAGATGATGTCTAATGAGCGGGTGAAGTCGAGGATGCTGATAAGGCACATTTCCGCCTCGTCGAGCAGCAGTTGTTGGGCAAATAAGTCGCCGCAAGTGTAAGCCGTGATACTAAGTTCCGGAAAACAAATGATTTCTACGCCTTTACCTTCCGCCTGAATAATCAAACTTTCAATTTGTTGCGCGTTGTATTTGCAATCTCCTACTTTTACGCCGGGGATGGCTGTGGCAATTCTGACAAATCCGTAATTCATGTTGCTATGTTTGATATTTGTGGGGCAAAGATAATATAAAGGTATCAATAAAAGCAAAAAAAGCTGTTATTTATCAAAAAAAACGCGGAAAGGCTTGCACGAGAACGGAACTTACACTAAATTTGCATTGTAAACATTACAAATTTATATTGGACATGGTCAACAAAGAGGCTTTGGATACATTGCAGAATTACGGGATTCACCCTTCCGTACAGCGCATAGCAATTATGGATTATTTGCTTAAAAATCATACGCACCCCACAGTGGATGAGGTGTATGTGGCTTTGTGTAAAGTGATACCTACGTTGTCTAAGACAACCGTGTACAACACCTTACGGCTTTTTTCCGAGCATGGAGCTGCCTTGATGTTGACCATTGATGAGAAGAAAGTTTGTTTTGACGGGGTGGTCGTTCCCCATGCACATTTTATGTGTAAACGATGCGGAAAATTATTCGATGTGGCTCTTCCGGAAAGTTTGAAAGATTTCTTGCCTAAGGATTCGGACTTTAAGGTGGATGAAGCGCATGTCTATTATAAAGGTATATGCAAAGCCTGTGCGATGGAGGCGTGAGCCTGAAAGGTACGGGCAGAGAAATAAAGTATAAACGAATGTGTAATTTAAATTAAAAACGAAAGAAAATGAAAAAGAAATTTGTATGTACGGTATGTGGTTACATTCATGAAGGCGAAGAAGCTCCGGCACAGTGCCCGCAGTGCAAGGCTCCGGCTTCAAAGTTCAAGGAATTGGTAGATACGGAATTGACTTTCGTGACCGAACATGTCATTGGCATTGCCAAGGACGTTGACCCTGAAATCAAGAAAGGTTTGCAGGCTAACTTTGAAGGCGAATGCACAGAAGTGGGTATGTACTTGGCCATGAGCCGTCAGGCTGACCGCGAAGGCTATCCTGAAATTGCGGAAGCTTTCAAGCGTTATGCTTTTGAAGAGGCCGACCATGCTTCTCGTTTCTGCGAATTGTTGGGCGACATGGTTTGGGACACGAAGACGAACCTGAAAAAGCGTATGGAGGCTGAAAGCGGTGCTTGCTCCGGCAAGATGGATTTGGCCAAGATGGCCAAGCAGCAGGATTTGGACGCCATTCACGACACTGTGCATGAAATGGCGAAGGATGAAGCTCGTCACGGCCGTGGTTTCGCCGGTCTGTACAACCGTTACTTCGGCGACAAGTAATTATCTCGTATGGTGTATTAGTCCGGATGTCGTAGCATATCCGGCAGGAAAATCCCGTGAAGTTGAATATCTGGCTTCACGGGATTTGTATTGAATGCCCCGCCTGTCGTTTGAGTATGATATGAGAGGATATAGCGTGTGGCTGTTCTTTCGGATATATCGGTAAGTTTGACAAAAAAGGCTTGCATGAAAGCGATTTATCATCTTGCGGCAAACGGAAAATCGTTTGCAGGAGAATGAAAAATCAATCTCAGGCGAATGATTTTTCATTTGGCGCATATTTTTACGCTGTATTCAAGAGCTTGAAAAAGAGGAATATAGAAAAATGGAGAGGCTTTTTTCTCAGCAGGAAAAATCTTTGACGCGAGGGAAGGGGAGAGAATGGAAATGAGAAAAAACGACAGGCGGCTTATTCGTAGTCTTTCAACCGTTTGGGATTTTTCGGGAACCAGCCTTTCAGTACCCGTTTGCGTTGGTCGAACACTTCGAGTATCCCCCAAAAGGAAGAGAACGATATGACACCGAAAATAATACTCAAGTACACGTTTTCCACATAGAGGGACAAACCGGCACATAGGATTCCCGTCACGAGGAAAGCCCACCAGCATCGGGTTCCGAAATAGTATTCGCCCTTGATGACTAAAGGATGGAACAGGCCGATAATCAGGAAGGTGGCTAAGCCGATAAGTATGCCTACGTAGTTCATTGCGTTTGCGTGTATTTAGTTTGTAGGATGCAAAGTTAAGATTTTATTTCTATATAGCAAGTGTTGCATGAGGCCTCGCACGAATAAATAGAGGAGAAAAGCCAGCCAGAGTGCGTGGTTTTGCCATATAGGAAAGAGGCTGAGATAGACGCTGAAAAAAGTCAGGGTGGCGCCCAACATGGACAGGAGCATATAGCGTGTGGCCGTGAGTCCGATGAAAACACCGTCCCAAATGAATGCCGAGAGACCTGCAAAGGGGATGAGGACAGCCCAAGGCAGGTAGTCGGAAGCTGTGGCGACGACAGAGACCTCGTTGGTGAGCAGGTTCATGAGAGTCTTTCCACCGGCCATATAGAATAAGGTGAAGGTCAGTGCCACGCCGCTTCCCCAAAGAAACAGGTTACGGATGACTTTTTTCAGGGTCTGATAATCTCCCGCACCGGCACATTTGCCCGAGAGGGCTTCTCCGGCAAAGGCGAAACCGTCCATGAAATAAGAATAGAGGGTGAAGTATTGCATCAGCAAGGCATTGGCCGCTAAGATATATTCCCCTTGACGGGAACCGGCGGAGGTGAAATAGAGAGTGACGCACACGAGGCAAAGGGTGCGCAGGAAAATGTCGCGGTTGACGCTGAAGAAACGGCGAATGGCGTTTTTCCGGAATACGGAAGAGGGGACGAATGTATAAGGAAGGCCGAGCCTACGGTGCATACGGTGGCAATAATATAGGGAAAGCGTCAGTCCGCAATATTGGGCGATGACTGTTCCCAAAGCCACTCCGGCCACGTCCATGTGCCATACGAAGACGAAAAACAGGCTGGCTGCTATGTTGACGAGGTTTTGGATGATGGCCACGTAGAGCGGGTATTTTGCATTTTGCAATCCGATGAACCATCCGGTCAGACTGTAAAGCCCGAGCACAGCCGGGGCGCCCCATACGCAGATTCTAAAGTATACCGAAGCAAAATCCGCCACAGCTTCCGTGGGCGACATGACGGACAGGGCCAGATGAAGTAACGGGCCTTGCAGGAGGAGTATGAGGATGGCTATGCCCGTGGAAGTAGCCAAGGAACGATAAAGCAACAGTTGGGTTTCTTGTTTATTGTCGGCACCGTAGGCTTGTGAAGTCATCCCGCTGGTTCCCATCCGCAGGAATGCAAAAATCCAATAGATCATATTGAATATCGTACCGCCGATGGCTATGGCACCGATATATGAAGCGGCACCGAGATGTCCCGCAATGGTCAGGTCTATCAGCCCGAGCAAGGGAACGGTGATATTGGAAAGGATGGACGGGAGAGCGATGTGCAATATCTCTTTGTGGTATGACTTATTCATGACGGTCATTTGTTGGCTGAATAAAAATAAAGGCACTGTCAACTCGCTGAAAGCTTGTTTTACAGTGCCTTTTCTGATGGTCGGGGTAGCGGGATTCGAACCCACGACCCCCTGCTCCCAAAGCAGGTGCGCTAACCGGACTGCGCTACACCCCGAGACTTGAGAGAATGTGATTTCTCAAAAGCGATGCAAAGGTACGTCTTTTAGACGATATATCCAAACTAAATACAAAAAAAGTGGCATGCCTCTCAAAAGAAGCATGCCATTTTCTGATAAATGCCAGACTAACGGTTTAGAATTTGAAAGGCTGGCTCTTTACATAGATTTTGTAACCTTTGATACTTTCGGGTGCTCCCTGTTCCACGCGGGGAAGATATTGGAAACCGCCTAATGTCTGCTCTGCGCCCAAATCCAATACGATGTAATGGGGGAACTTCACGTCTTTATTGGTGCTCCAATACGTGGACTCCTGAAGGTCGAAAATCTTATCGGCTGTTTTGTTGCCCGAAGAGATGTCCTCGTCGTCGGCGTATGCCACTGTCCATGGCTCGCGGCTGATGCGTTGGCCTTTGTCATTGAGCATATACCATTCTGCGATACAAGCATATTCGCGGTTGTTATGGGAATTCAAGGCTTCGATGCACACGTAACGTCCCGTTACGGGCTGGTCGAACCGGACTTCCTGCCAACCGTTGCCCGGGGCAAACTCACCGGTCTTACAAGGCGTTTCGCCGGCCAAATTCAGAGTTTGTCCTTCCTTGCGGTGCGTGTTCGGCGCATCGACGTTCAGTTTGTCGATGATAGGTTTGGACAGACCTTCGACCACGGTTTCCTGCGGACCTACAATGTCTTGTACGATAATCTCGTTCTCGCCTTTCTTCAACCAGCATCCGGGCATGTATAGCGTCTGTTGCGGACCGATTTTCCAAAAGCGTCCGATGGCGTGTCCGTTTACGTAAACCTGTCCCTTGCCCCATGTTTCCAAATTCAGGAACGTGTCACCGGTCTTTTTCAGGTTGAAAGTCGCACGGTAGCATCCCGGTACTTTCTGGTCTTTCAGCGGAACATATTTCATGTTCTTCTGCACCTGGTAGCTGTCGCAGAGGGTGTAAATCTGCCAGTTCTTCAGGTTGACGGTCACCTGGCTGCCGGTATTCATGGTGTAGCTCAATTCCACTTTCTCCGTGATGCCCTTGAAGTCCTTGATGGCACGGCCGAAGTTGATTCGTCCCATGGCTTCCACAAGGATATCCAATTGGTCTCCTTCCTTCATGGCCGGCAGCAACATGGTCTTTTCGTGGTTGCGACGGTCGATGGAACCGATCAGTTTCCCGTTGATAAAGACTTGAGCGAAGTCGTGCGCATCCGTTATGGTCAGCACACTTTGGGTAGGCACTGCCGGGGTTTTGGTACGGTAAAGAATGGAACCCCATCCTTGGTTGAGCGCTTCCATCGTCTGTATGTCCATCGACGCATGAGGGGCGGGGAGGTTCTCAAACAAGGGAGCCACTTCCGTAAACTGTATTTTGGGAACATTGATTACAGGGAATTCTTTGGGGATGGAGGGTAACTTTTTATCGCTATACCCGGCCAGCATCTCGCGCAATTCCATGTATTTAGGAGTGACTTGTCCGGCCTCGTTGATAGGAGCATCGTAATCGTACGAAGTCACGTCGGGCGAGAATCCGGGACTGTTGGCACCGGCCCAGTGCCCCCAACTGGTACCTCCGTGCGTCATGTAGAGCGAGAAAGAAATGCCTTTGTCCAACATTTCCTTCAGTCCGCCGACCATTTCCTTGCTGCCGCGCGTTTCATGACGCCCGCCCCATTTGTCGAACCATCCGCTCCAGAACTCGGAACACATTTGGGGAGATTCGGGACGCAACTCGCCCAACTTCTTGAATTCGTTTTCGATATTGGCGCCGGTACCGAAGTTCATGGTCCATACCAAATCGTCCAGTCCGTTTTTGGTAAAGTTGGAACTCCAGTCACATTGGAATAAAGTTACTTTGTCAAAACCGGAATCGCGGATGATGTCGCGAATGGCCGAAACATACGGTTTGTCCTCGCCGTATGATCCGTATTCGTTTTCCACTTGCACCATGATAATCGGTCCGCCTTTTTCAATGGTCAGGTCTCCGATCTGCTCTCCCAGTTTCTGGGCGAAGATACGGTAACGTTCCATGAAGTACGGGTCTTGTTCTCTCAGACGGATGTCTTTCTTCTTCAACAACCACCAGGGCAGACCGCCCATTTCCCATTCGGCGCATACGTACGGGCCAGGGCGCACGATGACATAGAGGCCGTTTTCTTGTGCCAATCGGATAAATTCCGCTACGTCGTTATTGCCCGTGAAGTCGAACTTGCCTTCTTCCTGTTCGTGTATGTTCCAAAAGACATACAGGCAAAGCGTGTTCATTCCCAAAGCTTTGCACATCTTGATGCGCTGCTCCCAATAGGGACGCGGGATGCGGGGATAATGCACTTCGGCGGCCTTGATGATGAAAGGCTTGCCGTTAAGGAGGAATGTCTTGTTTCCTACTCCAAAAGTTTCGGTTTTGGCCGCGGCTTCTGTCGGAGTGAAAAGGAACAATCCGGCCGTGAGCAAGGATGCTTTAAGCGCGTGGCTGATACTTCTGTTTAAATTCATCATAGAAATCAGTTATTAATGATATGGTTTCTCATATTTTACGGGTTCAAAAATACGACACTTATTTCTTATATACAAGTTTTTGAAGAAAAAGGATAAAATAAGAACGAAAACTTTTATCTAACGTTGAATTCCTCATAAAAAAAGGATAACTTTGCACGTTGAATCTTAATATAAGCAAACAGATATGTTCAGGACAAATACTTGTGGTGAGCTGAGACTTGCGGATGCCGGAAAGGCCGTGACGCTGGCCGGGTGGGTGCAGCGTGTGCGCAAGATGGGAGGCATGACTTTCGTCGACTTGCGTGACCGGTATGGCATTACACAATTAGTTTTTAATGAAGAAGTGAATAACGCGCTTTGTGCCCGGGCTAATAAGTTGGGGCGTGAAGATGTGATTCAGATAAAGGGCGAAGTGAACGAGCGTGAGAGTAAGAATAAGAATTTGCCGACAGGGGAGATTGAAATCATCGTGTCGGAACTGACTGTGCTCAATGCTTCCGTTACTCCTCCTTTCACGATCGAAGACAATACGGACGGAGGAGACGATATCCGTATGAAGTACCGCTATTTGGATTTGCGCCGTGCTTGCGTGCGGAAAAATCTGGAACTCCGCCATCAGATGACGATGGAGGTTCGCCGTTACTTGGACAGCAAAGGTTTTTTGGAAATAGAAACACCGATGCTGATCGGGTCTACTCCTGAAGGTGCCCGTGACTTTGTGGTGCCTTCCCGCATGAATCCGGGACAGTTTTATGCGTTGCCGCAAAGCCCGCAGACTCTGAAACAACTTTTGATGGTAGCCGGTATGGATCGTTACTTCCAGATTGTGAAGTGTTTCCGTGATGAAGACTTGCGTGCCGACCGCCAACCCGAATTTACACAGATAGACTGTGAGATGAGTTTTGTGGAGCAGGAGGACGTGATAGCTCTTTTTGAAGGGATGGCCAAACACTTGTTCCGTACGATACGGGGCATTGAACTCACCGAACCGTTCCCCCGCATGCCTTGGAGCGAAGCCATGCGGCTTTACGGTAGCGACAAGCCGGACACGCGTTTCGGTATGGAGTTCGTGGAACTGATGGACGTGTTGAAAGGTACGGGAGAGTTTTCCGTGTTCAATGATGCGTCCTACATCGGAGGTATTTGTGCGCCGGGATGTGCTTCATATACCCGTAAGCAGTTGGACCAACTGACGGACTTCGTGAAACGCAGTCAAATCGGGGCGAAAGGATTGGTATATGCCCGTGTGCAGGAAGACGGCAACGTAAAATCCAGTGTGGATAAGTTCTATACGCAAGAAGTATTGTTGCGCTTGAAGGAGACGATGAAGGCCGTGCCGGGCGATTTGATACTGATAATGAGTGGCGAGGATGCCATGAAGACGCGTAAACAGTTGTGTGAATTGCGTTTGGAGATGGGTTCTCGTTTGGGTTTGCGCGACAAGAACAAATTCTCTTTGTTGTGGGTGGTGGATTTCCCGATGTTCGAATGGAGCGAAGAGGAGGGACGTTTGATGGCGATGCATCATCCGTTCACGCATCCTAAGGATGAGGACATCCCGTTGTTGGACTCCAATCCGGCGGCTGTGCGTGCGGATGCTTACGATATGGTTTGCAATGGAGTAGAAGTAGGAGGGGGATCCATCCGTATCCACGATCCGGAGCTTCAGGACAAGATGTTCAAGATATTGGGCTTCACGGAAGAACGTGCACAGGAGCAGTTCGGTTTCCTGATGAATGCTTTCAAATACGGTGCGCCTCCCCACGGTGGTTTGGCGTACGGGCTTGACCGCTGGGTAAGTTTGTTTGCCGGACTTGACAGTATTCGCGATTGTATCGCTTTCCCGAAGAATAACAGTGGGCGTGACGTAATGCTGGATGCGCCTTCTTATATAGACCAAAAGCAGTTGGATGAACTGAATTTGGTACTCGATTTAAAGGATTGAGCAAAAGAAGAATATAGAGAAATATTATAGTTATAAAAATGTGCGAAGGAAATAATCCCTCGCACATTTTTATAATATCCATCTCATGATAACGGAAATGGAATTATTCAGAAGGTGCTTCTGTCATAGAGTGAAGTGGTCTGCTTACCGGAAATAATTTAGTGAATAAAGTAGGGAAGGGGGTCTCGAACTCCATCGGCTCTCCCGTGATGGGATGGTAAAAATTCAGTCGATAGGCATGTAACCCCAACCGTCCTATTGGATCGCTTCCATTGCCGTATTTTGAATCGCCGACTACCGGATGGCCGATATCTTGCATGTGTACACGGATTTGGTTTTTCCGGCCGGTTTCCAATTTCAATTCAACCAACGAATAACGCTCTCTCGCGTCTAACGTATGAAAATGTGTGACGGCATATTTTCCTCCGTTGTCTGTCGGACTGGAGTACGTTACATACGCTTTATTGTCTTTCAACCAAGAAGATATGGTTCCGCCTTCTTTTTCCATCTTCCCACTGACTACGGCCACGTATCTACGGTCTGTCACGATTTCCTGCCAATGTTCTTCCAAAATTCGTTGTACCTCTATATTTTTTGCGTACATCATCAAACCGGATGTGTCGCGGTCCAAACGGTGTACTACGTGGGCTGTGCATTTGAAATGCCGTCGGGTAAAATATTCATCCAATACGGTTTTGATTGAAAATTGTTGTGCAACAGCGGGCATAGAGAGAATACCGGCACTTTTTTCAATCACAATCAGGTCTTTGTCTTCATATACAATCTTAACGTATTTGTTTTTCAGCTCATTGTTACGCTTATGTTTGCTTACCCGTACAACCATACCGGGTCGTAATTCATAATTATATTGGGAGACAGATTTTCTGTCTACCGTGATGCCATGTCCCGTCAGAATATCTTTGGCTTTATTCCTACTGATTCCTTTCATCGATTCCATAATGAAATCTAATAATGACATGGGTTTATTGACTGTAAACTCTATGTATTTTGATGCTGCATATTGTGCACCGGACTTATTTCTCATCTTTTCTTCTGTTTTTTGCAAAGGTAAGACTATTTTTTCAAATACAGGCTTTGTGCTTGCTTGAATCTTGAGATTTAATATCTAATCGGCATTATGTTTAATAAGAAAGAAGCTTTTTAATTATTCATTCTACTTCGAAAGTTTCTTTCAAAAAAAGGAAAGAAAGCCAAAATCCTCTTCGGCTTTCTTTCCTTTTCTTTATTTCGTGTTTTATTTTGCTGTTTAGAGTAGCTCTAACTGCTTGAATACTTTTGTAAGTTTCTGAATCGCTTCATCCACTTGTTCGTGTGTATGGTTGGCCATCAGGGCGAAACGTACTAAGGTATCCTGAGGCGCACATGCAGGCGGAATCACAGGATTAATGAAAACTCCTTCGTCAAAAGCCAATTTCGTAACCATGAATGTTTTTTCCGTATCACGGACGTAAAGTGGAATGATTGGAGATTCTGTGGCACCTATCTCAAATCCTGATTCACGAAAACGTTTTAAAGCATAATTCGTTACGTTCCATAAATTTTCCAAGCGCTCCGGTTCTTGCTGAAGAATATGCAGGGCTTCTAACGCTGAAGCCGTAGCAGCCGGTGTGGCTGATGCACTGAATATATAGGTACGTGCATTATGCTTCAGCCAATTGATGATGCTTTTGTCTGCTGCGATAAAACCTCCGATTGAAGCCAAAGACTTACTGAATGTTCCCATTATCAAGTCTACCTCATCCGTCAAGCCGAAATAGTCGCATACTCCTCTACCCTGCTTGCCAAAAACACCAAGGCCGTGAGCCTCGTCTACCATAATGGAAGCGTTATATTTATGTTTCAGTCGCACAATTTCGGGAAGGTTGGCTAAATCTCCTTCCATTGAAAAGACTCCGTCTACGATGATTAATTTGATAGCATCCGGATTGCATTTTTGTAATTGCTTCTCCAGGTCTGCCATATCATTGTGCTTGTACTTCAGGTTTTGAGAGAAAGACAAACGTTTGCCATCTACAATGGAAGCGTGGTCTCGGTCGTCGCAAATGATATAGTCGCCCCGTCCTGTCAAACAAGGAATGACACCGGAGTTGACTGTAAAGCCAGTCGCGAAACAGAGAGCTTCTTCTTTACCTACAAAAGCTGCCAATTCTTTTTCAAGTTGAACGTGTATGTCCAATGTTCCGTTGAGGAATCGTGAACCGGCACAACCGGAACCATATTTACGCATAGCAGCCACGCCAGCCTCTATGACGCGGTCATCGCCCGTCAGACCTGTATAAGCATTAGAACCAAACATGAGTACGCGATGGCCACCCATAAGAACTTCGGTACCTTGTTTGCCTTCTATTTCGCGGAAATAAGGGTATATGCCTTCAGCCATGTACTTTTGTGGCTCGTCATATTTAGCTAATTTGTCTTGTAATAAGCCCATTTTAATAAGTTCGTAATTAAAAAACTTTGCAAAGTTAATAAAAACATCCTTTTAAATAGCCTTTAATCATAAAAAATCTTTTTAATGTTCTTGTAAGCCGTGAAGTCAGACGCTGTATTTCTCATTTTTTATCCTTATCTTTGTTCCCGATTTAAGAAGCAATATGGCAAAGAGGAGCATCGTTTTTATTATAAATCCTATATCTGGAACCCAAAGTAAGGACAATATCATAGAACTGATTTCTCAGCATTTGGATCAAGATAAATTCAACTATCAGATAGCCCGGACCGAATATGCCGGACATGCTACTTTATTGGCACAGGAGCATGTTGAAAAAGGTTGTGATGCGGTTGTGGCTATTGGGGGCGACGGTACGGTCAATGAAATAGCCCGTTCCTTAGTACATACGTCCGTGGCCTTCGGTGTCATTCCTTGTGGATCTGGAAACGGATTGGCACGTCATTTACGCATTCCCATGGATCCGCTTGGTTCCATTAAGGTACTTAATCGTTTTGATATCGAGTGTCTGGATTATGGGAAGATAAATGATGTCCCTTTTTTTTGTACATGCGGTGTGGGATTTGATGCTTTTGTAAGTTCCAAATTCGCTCATTCGGAGAAACGCGGAGTATTGACTTATTTGGAGAATACGCTTCGGGAAGGTTTGAAATATAAGCCGGATACATACGAGATTGAGATAGAAGGAGAAACGTCCAAGTATAAGGCGTTCCTGATTGCTTGTGCCAATGCATCCCAATATGGGAATAATGCATATATTGCTCCTCACGCTTCCATGTCGGACGGTCTTATGGATGTAACGATAATGGAGCCTTTTACGGTTCTGGAAGCCCCTCAAATTGCTGTCCAGTTGTTCAATAGGACATTGTTGCAGAATAATAAAATCAAGACATTCCGATGCAAAAACATCCATATTCATCGTGAACATCCCGGAGTGATTCATTTTGATGGCGATCCCATGTCGGCCGGGACGGATATTGACGTACAATTGATACAAAAAGGTTTGAATATGATTGTGAATACTCAACAAGCCTCAGACACTGCGTTTGGGCGGGTTGTTTCAGAATTATATGACGAACTGATTTCTTTGAGTATAAGCGTGCGTAATCGAAATATCCGGCGTATAGACAGCTTTAACAAAGAAGTCATGAGACGCCTGAAATTATAATCAAAAATGTATGTAATATTCTTCCGTAAGATTTTGGTATTCTTTCGTGTAAATTCCGTTCTTGTCTCTGATCACGAGCCGTGTGGTTTGAGGGTAAGGCGTACTTCCTTTTTTAAAGCTCAATAAGGCTCTTTTCGGCATACTCTCAGGCAAACTGTGTATCATACATCTTTTGTGGAGATTGAGTCCCCTCTCCCACGCCATTTGTATGAAAGCATCGGCTGACGATGCAGGGAGGACGACGTTGAAACAAGCTCCGTCGTTCAACCATGTATATGCGTTAGCGATGAGTGCGTCGAAAGGAAGAGCGTCACTATGGCGTGCATAGTTACGTTTTTCTCCGGGGCATTGCAGTGAATTCGTAAAAAACGGCGGGTTACATGTTATCAGGTCAAACTTTTTCTGAGGAATGTAAGTGAGAGCATTTTCTACTTCGAAATGCAGACGTTGTGACCAAGGTGTCTTTTTCCCGTTATCTGTGGCTTGGTTTACTGCTTCCTCGTCTATGTCTATTCCTATGATGTATGCGTTGCACTTTTGAGCTAACATGATGGCTATCAATCCGGAACCTGTGCCGATGTCGAGGATATATTTGGAATCGGGACAAACTTCCGTCCATGCGCCCAGCAGTACTCCATCGGTACCAACCTTCATGGCACATTTGTCGTGATAAATTGTGAACTTCTTAAAGTCGAAATGAGTTTTTGCCATAAAATTCGGGTGTAATTTTAGAGTCTATCCTTCGTTTTGCTTGCAAAAGTAGCAAATATTTGTTATTTCCACTGTATATCATACGTAGAGTACACTCTTTTTTTGTATCTTTGCCACGTTTTGTGAAAAAAGTTTTGTTCACTAAATCATTTAAGATTTTTAATATGCATATTGACGATAATCAGAATCCATTTTCATTGGTTGCAGATTTTGAAGGAGATGAATCCAGTGTTTTCGACGTGGAAATGGAGGCCACATTACCTATTTTGCCGTTGCGCAACATGGTGTTATTCCCAGGTGTGGTGATGCCTGTGGCAGTGGGACGGAAGTCTTCTCTTCGTTTGGCGAAAGCCGCAGATAAAAATAAATTGAACATCGGCGTAGTTTGTCAGTTGAGTCCGGAGACAGAGAATCCGGGGTTTGATGATTTGTATCACATCGGGACGATGGCAAAGATTATTCGTATTCTTGAATTGCCAGACCGGTCTACCACTGTTATCTTACAAGGTATGAGTCGTTTCGATTTGAAAGGTATTGTGTCCGACCAGCCTTATCTTACCGGTATGGTAGAGAAGTTGGAAGACACGCTCCCTTCGAAGAATAACAAAGAGTTCGAAATCTTGGTAGAAGCTTGTCGCGAACGTACGATGCAGTATATTCAGATGAGTGACCAGATGCCGAAGGAATCCATGTTCGCAGTGAAAAACGTGAGCAACAATATGTTTTTGGTAAACTTTGTATGTGCCAATTTCCCTTTCCCTATTGTCCGCAAGATGGAGTTGTTGAGGGAGGGCGCATTGGATTTGCGTACGGTCAACTTACTCAAGCTGTTGAACAAGGAAATCCAATACTCGGAACTTCGGGCTGAGATTCAGCGTAAGACCCGGGAAGATTTGGACATGCAGCAACGTGAGTACTTTTTGCAACAACAAATCAAAAACATACAGGATGAACTTGGCGGTACGCCGCAGGATCAGGACTTGCACGATTTACGTACGCAGGCTCAAAAAAAGAAATGGCCGGAAGACGTTGCCAAGACTTTCCACCGGGAAGTGGACAAGCTTGAACGCTTGAATCCTCAAAGTCCGGATTATAATGTCCAGCTCAATTATTTGCAGACGATGTTGAGTTTGCCTTGGCAGACTTATACGGAAGATAATTTAAGCTTGAAGAATGCAGAAAGAGTTTTGAACAAAGACCATTACGGGCTGGAGAAAGTAAAAGAACGCATCTTGGAGCACTTGGCCGTATTGCAGTTAAGAGGCGACCGAAAATCTCCGATAATCTGTCTGTATGGTCCTCCGGGTGTCGGCAAGACCTCTTTGGGCAAGAGTATCGCTTCGGCTTTGAAGCGGAAATATATCCGTATGTCTTTGGGCGGATTGCATGACGAGGCTGAAATCCGGGGGCACCGCCGCACTTATATCGGAGCTATGCCTGGGCGCATTATAAAAAGTATGATAAAGGCAGGCTCTTCCAATCCGGTGTTCATTTTAGACGAGATAGACAAAGTGACCCAGAATACAGTGAATGGCGACCCTTCTTCTGCTCTGTTGGAAGTACTCGACCCGGAACAGAACAGTGCTTTCCATGATAATTTTCTGGATGTAGACTACGATTTGTCCAAGGTCATGTTTATTGCGACTGCGAATAATATCGGTACTATACCCCGCCCCTTGCTCGACCGCATGGAACTGATAGAAGTGAGCGGCTATATTACGGAAGAGAAGGTAGAGATTGCTAAACGTCATTTGGTGCCCAAGGAAAAGGAAAACAATGGTTTGGCCGATCGGTCGGAAATCAAAATCAGCAAGCCGGCATTGGAGTACATTATAGAGAACTACACCCGTGAGTCTGGCGTGCGAGGATTGGAAAAACAAATAAATAAGGTGTTCCGTAAGATGGCATTGGAATATGCCCGAAACGGTATTTTTTCTTGTACGGACGTGAAAGTGGCTGATGTGGAACGCTTGTTGGGCAAACCCTTATATACTCGCGACAAATACCAGGGCAATGGCTATGCCGGTGTGGTAACCGGATTGGCATGGACCTCCGTTGGGGGAGAAATCCTCTTTATAGAAACCAGTCTGAGTAAGGGAAAAGGAAGTAAGCTGACGCTCACAGGAAATTTGGGCGACGTAATGAAAGAATCGGCGGTGTTGGCATTGGAGTACATCAAGGCGCATGCTGACCATTTACATATTGATGCGCGGATTTTCGACCTGTGGAATATCCATGTGCACGTGCCCGAAGGAGCCGTGCCTAAAGACGGACCATCGGCTGGTATCACGATGGCCACTTCTATCGCTTCGGCATTGACCCAACGAAAGGTCCGCCCGAATCTGGCCATGACCGGTGAGATTACATTACGGGGGAAAGTGCTGCCCGTGGGAGGCATTAAGGAGAAAATCCTGGCAGCAAAACGTGCAGGCATCAAAGATATCGTTATGTGTGAGGAAAACCGCAAGAACATAGAGGAGATACCGGAAATGTATCTCAAAGGACTGTCGTTCCATTATGTGAACGATGTGTCCGAGGTCTTGAATTTCGCTTTGCTGGACGAAAAAGTAAAAAATGCCATCGAGTTTACTTTCGATGAGCCTAAGAACGAAACGAAATGAAGTTTGAACTCCAACATACAGACACCCTTACGTCGGCACGGGCCGGGGTGTTGACCACAGACCATGGCCCGATAGAGACTCCTGTTTTCATGCCGGTGGGTACGGTGGGTTCGGTCAAGGCTGTCCATCCGTGGGAATTGAAGGAAGATATCAAGGCACAAATCATTTTGGGGAATACCTATCATTTGTACTTGCGTCCCGGAATTGAAATACTGGGCAAAGCGGGAGGTTTGCATAAGTTCAACAGTTTCAACGGTCCTATTCTGACCGATAGCGGAGGCTTCCAAGTCTTTTCGTTGACCGGTATCCGTAAATTACGGGAGGAAGGGTGCGAATTCCGTTCGCATATCGACGGTTCAAAGCATATCTTCACGCCCGAGAAAGTCATGGACATCGAGCGTGCCATCGGGGCGGACATCATGATGGCATTCGACGAATGTCCGCCGGGCACATCCGATTATGCATACGCGAAGAAAAGTTTGGGGCTGACCCACCGTTGGTTGGACCGCTGTATTCGTCGTTTTAATGAGACAGAACCCCGATACGGTTACCGGCAATCGCTCTTTCCCATCGTACAGGGCTGTACTTATAAAGACTTGCGTATCCAGTCGGCCGAGTTCGTGGCGTCAAAGGAGGCCGATGGCAATGCTATCGGCGGATTGGCAGTAGGCGAACCGGCGGAGGTGATGTACGAAATGATTGAGGTTGTTAACGGTATCTTGCCGAAAGACAAGCCACGTTATCTGATGGGGGTCGGCACGCCGGTGAATATCCTTGAAGGCATAGAGCGTGGAGTCGACATGTTCGACTGCGTGATGCCTACACGTAACGGGCGCAATGCCATGCTGTTCACACAGAATGGTATTATGAACCTGCGTAATAAGAAATGGGAAGACGACTTTTCGCCTTTGGATCCGGACGGTACCTCTTACGTAGACAAGGCATACAGCAAAGCCTACCTGCATCACCTTTTCAAAGCTCAGGAATTGTTGGCGCTGCAAATCGCTTCCATCCATAATCTGGCTTTCTATTTGTGGTTGACACGTGAGGCACGCCGCCATATCATAACCGGGGACTTCGCTTCTTGGAAGGCCTCGATGGTAAAACGGGTGGCCGCACGGCTATAATTAAAGAAGGACTGTATATGAAGTGGTATAAACGTCTCATTTCCAAGTTGGATATGTATCTTATCAAGAAGTTTCTGGGTACATATTTCTTTTCCATTGCATTGATTATTTCCATTGCCGTGGTGTTCGACTTCAATGAGAATATCGATAAGTTTACGACCAATCATGCCCCGTGGAAAGGTATCATTTTCGAGTACTACGCCAACTTCGTCCCCTATTTTTCCAACTTGTTCAGTCCGCTGTTCGTGTTCATCTCAGTGATATTCTTCACCTCCAAACTGGCAGAGAATTCGGAGATTATCGCCATGATGGCCGCCGGGATGAGCTTCAAGCGCCTGATGCGCCCTTATATGATTTCGGCTGCCATCATTGCAGTGATGACTTTCCTGTTGGGAGCCTACGTCATTCCTAAGGGAAGCGTCACGCGGCTCAACTTTGAGAACATATACAAAAAGAAGAAAAAGACGGAGTTTGCCCAGAATGTGCAATTACAGGTCGATACGGGGGTTATTGCGTTTATCGAACATTTCGACGGACGCACCAAGACCGGTTATCATTTTTCGTTGGATAAGTTTGTGAACAAGAAGCTTGTGTCGCACCTTACGGCGGCTTCGGTGTCTTACGACACGCTGTCGGACGAGCGTTACCATTGGCGAATCAACAATTACACGCTCCGCGAACTGAAAGGCATGCGTGAATACATTTCCCATGGTTCGAGGATAGATTCCATCATCGCCATGGAACCGTCGGATTTCTTGTTGACACGAAACCAACAGGAAACCTTGACCAGTCCGGAACTGAAAGAATATATCGTCAAGCAGCGTGCCCGTGGCTCGGGCAATGTGAAACCGTTCGAGGTGGAGTATCAGAAACGGTTTGCCACCCCCTTTGCTTCGTTTATTCTGACGATTATCGGTCTTTCCCTTTCGGCGCGGAAGCGGAAAGGCGGTATGGGACTGTATTTGGGTATAGGATTGGCTCTGAGCGCTTCTTATATTTTGTTTCAGACCGTGTCGTCTACTTTTGCCATCAATGCAGACTGGCCGCCGGCTTTGGCGGCGTGGCTGCCCAATATAATATTTGCCTTTATTGCGTTTTTCCTTTATAAAAAGGCGCCGCAGTAGAGTGGATGTAGGATTTAAACACAAATTAGAACAGTGGATTTTTACGATTTAGACTTAAGCGACCAAGTGCTCGATGCCTTGGACGATATGAATTTTACCGAGTGCACGCCTATTCAGGAACATGCCATCCCCGTGATACTCGAGGGGCGTGACATGATCGGCGTGGCACAGACGGGGACGGGTAAGACTGCGGCTTTCCTGCTTCCCATATTGAGTAAATTGAGCGATGGCGGTTATCCCGAAAAAGCCATTAATTGTATCATCATGTCCCCCACCCGGGAACTGGCCCAGCAAATAGACCAGGCTATGGAGGGGTTTTCCTATTACATGAACGTGTCGAGCGTGGCAGTATATGGCGGAAACGACGGGATACGTTATGAGCAGGAGAAACGCGGATTGGCTATGGGAGCAGATGTGATTATCGCCACGCCGGGGCGTTTGATCAGTCATTTGAGTTTAGGCAACGTGGATTTGTCGAAAGTGTCTTTCTTTGTATTGGATGAGGCGGATCGTATGCTGGACATGGGTTTCAGCGACGACATCATGCAGATTGTCAAGTATTTGCCCCAAGAACGGCAGACCATCATGTTTTCGGCCACGATGCCCCGGAAGATTCAAGACCTGGCACGCACCATTTTGCGCGATCCGGTAGAAGTGAAACTGGCCGTATCGAAGCCGGCCGACAAGATCGTGCAGTCGGCTTACGTATGCTATGAGGCGCAAAAGGTGTCGTTAGTCAAAAAGCTGTTTGCCGAGCGGCCTCCGCACCGCGTGATTATCTTTGCGTCTTCCAAGTTGAAGGTGAAAGATATGGCCATTGCTTTAGGGCGTGCCGGATTTAAGGTCGGTGCTATGCACTCGGATTTGGAACAACAGGAGCGTGACGAAGTGATGTATAAGTTCAAAGCCCAACAAATCGACGTGTTGGTGGCTACGGACATCGTGGCGCGCGGCATCGACATCGACGATATCCAGTTGGTCATCAATTTCGATGTGCCTCACGATGCCGAAGATTATGTGCATCGCATCGGCCGTACGGCCCGTGCCAACAACGACGGGGAGGCTATAACCTTGGTGAGCGAGAAAGACCAGCAACGTTTTGCTTCCATTGAGCATTTCCTTGAAACTGAAATAGAAAAACGTCCCCTGCCGGAAGGGCTTGGAGAAGGCCCGGCCTATCGGCCGAAAGAAGGCGGCGAGAAAGGATATGGCGGACGTAGGAATCAGGGGCATAGAAACGGTTATAAAAGAAGAAATAAAAATCAAAGCAAGGAGGGACAGTCACAAAAGAAAACCCGCCCGAATGCAAATAGCAGAAGAAGCACTGCAAATCGGGACAAGAAAGCGAAACAACCCCAAGAAAAGAAAGCCTCCGATTGAATTTTAAGTCTTTCTTAAACTTTCGACAATTACCCTTTTCGGGAAGGATGATTGCGATTGGAAACGCTTCCAGATGGGTTCAGCATCTTTTCCGCATAAAAAAGACAAATCGTCCGTTTGCTTCATCGCGAAGACAAACGGACGGTTTTTTTATTTCTCTTTTTTCAGTAAGTCTCTGATTTCCGTGAGCAGTTGGATGTCGGCCGGAGGAGCAGCCGGAGCTTTCGGTTCCTCTTTCTTCTTTTTGTTGAGGGCGTTCATACCCTTTACCAAAAGGAAGATGGCCAATGCAATGATGATGAAGTCCAGCGTGGTCTGGATAAAATTACCGTAATTCAGCGTGACGGCCGGCGTCACCTCTGCCCCGCCCTTCATGACTGCCTCTTTCAATGTGATTTTCAGGTCGGAGAAATTCACTCCGCCGATGAGCAAACCTACGGGAGGCATGATGATGTCCGCCACTACCGAAGAAACGATTTTACCGAAGGCACCGCCGATAATGATACCGACCGCCATGTCCACCACATTGCCACGCATGGCAAATTGCTTGAATTCTTGCAAGATTTTTTTCATAGTTTCCAGTTTTGTTTATGAATTACCGGGGCAAGTTAAGCAAAATTATTCCAATGGCCAAATTTCGGTCTCATTCTTTTCCTTTTCTTTTCCCTCTTATTGTTTTTCTTTACAGCCATGGCTTCGTGTTTCTTTGTTCTTCTTCTAAAATCATGATTCTATAAACCTTTGTGTAATAGATGCTTATAAATGCAAAATCAATCTCCTGAGATTGAAAAATCAATCGGCTGAGAACGATTTTCCGTTCTGCGGCAAACGATTTTTCATTCTCAGCCGATTGATTTTATGCTTTGAGGAAGGTGTGTGGAGAGGTTCATCGGATATTCTGAAAAACATACAGAACGGACGTACGTTCAATGCCTGAACCGGGAAGTATCCACTTCCTTGATTTCCTTTTTCTTATATCCTCCGAAACGGAAACTGAAGTTCAGGGTGAACGTTCTTAGGTAAAAAGAGTTTTCCATTCTCACGTCCTGACCTCCGTAACGTAGGTTACATTCCGGCATACTTGTATTGAATATGTCGCTGCAACGGGCAGAGAGTGTGGCTTTGTCTCCGGCAAAGGTCCATTTCACCCCGGCATCTACCGTACCCACCATTTTCAGGTCGTATGTGCCTTGTATGGCCGGAGTCTGCATGAATCCGCGCAATTCGAAAGCCAGATTCTTGTTCAGCTTGAACGTGTTGTCCCATTGGCACTGCAAAATCCACTTTTTCCGGTCGAAAGGAAGGTCGAAAAAGTCGTCGCAACGGTGGCGTGCGTATTGTTCCACCGCTACCCAGCGGGAATCCCACCACGTTCCGACCCGGAACGGCACCGTGGCCATGAGACCTACGTACTGCGTGTAGTTCCAGTTCATCATCTTGTAAATCATGGCCAACCGTTCTGTGGACTGATAGGCCGTTTGCATGAACTGGTCTTGGGTGCGAGAGAAGTATGCGCCGAGAATATACTTCTGCTTCACTACGTAATTGGCATTCACACTGTAGTTCGTCTGTGGGCGCAATCCGGGTGTGCCCCATATTTCGGAATATCCGTTGATGTAGCTGACGGAAGACTGCATTTCCCAATATCCCGGATAAGTCTTTTGGGTGGAGAGCGAGAGTTGCAGGATGTGTTCGGGAGTCTTCATGTAAGTGAGGGAAGCCTGAGGGTAGAAAGCCCATTTGCGGTAATTGCCGATGGAGTAATATTCCCCTGTGCTCGATACCGACCATGATATTCCACTGGGGTAATCCTTTCCCAACGATACGTAAAAGTCCGCGGTCTGTTCTTTTAACTTGGAGTCCGTAGAGGGAGTGGCGATGTCGCCTTCCACCTCGGTGTAGGTTTGGAAGTCATGGTTATGGGTTTGGGTATAAGAGACGCCATATCCCAGATTCCATCCTTGGGACAGTTTGTGTTTCTGGTCGGCATACACGTTGTAGCGGTCTATCCGTTGCCCGCCAGCCAAGGTGAAACGGTTCCGGTTGCCGTCGGCATACTCGGCGTGCATCCACCGCCGGTTGTCGGTCGTATAGTGCGTATAGTCCCCACCGGCATCCAGACCGAATCCCGAACGGAGGTGCAATGCGATGTTGTGCATCTGGGCTTCGCGACGGCCGTCTATGTCACTGGTTTGGAAATTTCCTGTCGTTTGCGCGTCCTCTTGTATATCCGGCATGTATTTGCCGGTGTAAGCCAAGTCTATGCTGCTGTTCTCGTTGAAGTGGTATTCTCCGGCTACCCGCATGTTATGCCTGTAAGCTTTGTTGCGAAGCTGTTCGTTTTCTTCTATGGAATATACCTGTCCGTCCAGGGTGTGCCGTGAAAACAAGTTGTAATATTGCATCGTGTGTACACGGTCTATGCCGTACATGGCATCCAATGCCAGTTTCGGGGTTGATAAACGGAAATTCCCGGTGGCATTGCCCGCGTTGAAGTAGCAGTTGTCATAACTTGCATTGACTTCGCCCTGAAAGGAATAGTCGTTGGGACGTTTCAGAACGACGTTCAGGGAAGCTCCTCTTACGTGATATTGTGGCGGAGTACTATACATGACCTCCACTTTCTCCACACGGCTGACCGGAGTATTCCGCAAAAGGGTCTCTAACTGTCCCGCATCCATCGTAGTAGGTTTGCCGTTCAGGATGACCGTGACATCTCCGGCACCGGCCAAGGTCAATTTGTCTCCTAGCTCTTGCACGCCGGGCAACCTCTGCAAGGCCTCGTAGGTGTTGTTGACGACTTTGTCCCGGACGATTTGTTCCAAATCATAATTCAACCTCCCCTCTTCCACTCTTACTATGGGGCGCTCGGCTTTGATCACAACCTCACCGATGGTGCGGTCAGCCGGTTGCAGTACGATGGTCCCTACATTCTTTCCCGTTCCGTTTACGGTTCGTGAACGATATAAAAGGTGTTGTACAATCAGGCGATACTGCTCCGGCTGGGCCGACAGGGTGAAACGGCCGTCGGCATCCGATACGGCGGCACTGACGAATATGGAATCTGGAGTCTGCAATACTACCGCAGCCCCTGTTACCGGGCTGGATTCCCGGTCCGTGATTCTTCCGGAAACGGTTTGGGCATCCAGTAATTGAATGCCCAAACCATAGCTCCCCAATAAAAGGACGCTTAAAATCTTGTGTGCTCTGTTCATGATGGTGTGGCAGGGGTTAATACTCGAGAAGTTCCATCGTCGGCTTGCCGTCGTATCCTATACAGATATTGACCATATAACAACTGGCGTCGTCGGGAATACATACCGTGGCATTGAAATGGCATCCGCGCGGACCGGCTTCGGAAAATACCATATTCGACAGGATGGCCTGATTCAGGAAACCGCTCGGTACGAGCCCGGTGAAGCTTTTCCGGGTATAGTCTCGTGAAAACAAACACACCTTTCCTTTGTACACGCAGATGTGAATCACGTTGTCGTAGTACACATTTTCCACGGCGATACCCTCGTCCGTATAACTTGTCTTGTATACTTTCAAGCGCGAGGGGTTGACATAGACATAGCAGTGGTAACGCTCGCCGCCATGGAACACTACTGTGTCTTTTTTTACGACTTCATTGTAGGTGAGCGTGGCGGCTTGCCGATGGATGAAATAGATACTGTCGTTCGGGTCTTCCGAACGCGCCAACCTGACGATTTCGCCGGTGGCCGAATGGAAGTGGAAAAGGTGATTTCCCCTCTTGTCTATGGGATAAGCGGTCGTATCGCCTCCTCCGGCCAAAAACAAAGTGTCCTTACGGATAAAAAAACGTACCGGTACGTTGGCCGTATCGGGGTAATAGATGGTGTCCCCTTTAGCGCAGAACGAAACGGTCTCGGTCTCCTGGTCGATCCATATTCCCTGCAAAGCTTTTTTGGCCTCCTGGTCTTCCGGTTCGGGAGTATCCCCGTTTGGAGTCCGGTTGTCCCTTGTACCGCAACTTGTCCATGCTGCCACGGACACTAAAAGACTACCGTATATAATATGATGTATCCATTTCATTACTTTCCGATACAATGGTATTCAAATCCGGCTTCGCGTACTTCGTCAGCGTCATATACGTTGCGCCCGTCGATGATGAGCCGTCCGCTCATCGTCTTCTTCAGCACTCCCCAAGCCGGCAGGCGGAATTCCTTCCATTCGGTTACCAAAAGCAGCGCGTCGGCATCCAATGCCGCTTCGTACATGTCGCGGGCATAAATGACTGCATCGCCCAAACGGCGGCGGCATTCATCCATGGCTTCCGGGTCGTAGACACGGACCGTGCATCCGGCTTCCAGTAATTTCCGGATAAGAACGAGGGACGGTGCTTCGCGCATGTCGTCCGTCTCAGGCTTGAAAGCCAGTCCCCACAATGTGACGGTCTTGCCAGCCAACTCATGTTGCCATGCCGTGTCCAGCTTGTGGAAGAGGATGGACTTCTGGCGTTCGTTCACAGCCTCTACGGCTTTCAGTACCGTCATTTCGTAGCCGTTCTGCTCGGCCGTTTTGATGAGTGCCTTCACGTCTTTGGGAAAACAAGAGCCTCCGTAGCCGCATCCGGCATACAGGAATTTGCGGCCGATACGGGTGTCGGCTCCGATACCGTTGCGCACCATGTTGACATCCGCTCCCACGCGTTCGCACAAATTGGCGATGTCGTTCATGAACGAGATGCGTGTGGCCAACATGGAGTTAGCGGCATATTTCGTCATCTCGGCAGAGGGAATGTCCATGAATATCACTCGGAAATTGTTGATAAGAAAAGGTTTGTAGAGTTTGGTCATCAGTTCCTTGGCTTTTTCAGACTCCACGCCTACCACCACGCGGTCCGGGCTCATGAAATCGCTGATGGCGTTGCCTTCTTTCAGGAATTCCGGATTGGAGGCCACATCGAAAGCGATGTCGATTCCCCGTTCGTCCAACTCTTCCTGAATGGCGTGGCGTACTTTCTGCGCCGTACCGACGGGAACGGTACTCTTGGTGACAACCAATTTGTAATCAGTCATATATCTGCCGATCGTTCGAGCAACTTGTAGGACGTATTTCAAGTCCGCGCTTCCGTCTTCATCGGGGGGAGTTCCCACGGCACTGAATATCACCTGCACCTTGTCGAGCACGCTTTCGAGTGAAGTGGTGAAGTCCAAACGCCCTGCTTTTTGATTCTTCTGGACCAACTCCTTCAGGCCCGGTTCGTAAATAGGAATTTCACCTTGTTTGAGCTTTTCAATTTTATTCCGGTCCACGTCCACGCAAGTGACATTGACCCCTATCTCGGCAAAACATGCACCGGTTACCAAACCTACGTAGCCGCTGCCTACAATCGCTATATTCATATTTTCGTTGCTTTAACTGTAGGCAAAAGTAATGAAAAATAGAGCTATCAACAATACAAGCTGAAATATTTGATAACTTTTTCTGCAAAAATTAGCAATGTCCACGGGAAAGCCGTAAATTTGTAGTGTGAAAGAGTTAGTAAAACATATCGAGATATTGTTGCTGGATCACGATTGTGTGGTGGTTCCGCAAATCGGGGGATTCGTGACTTGCAATGCTCCGGCCAAATACGTGGAAGAAGAAAATCTGTTTTTACCTCCTATCCGTACGGTGGGGTTCAACGAACGTTTGAAGGCCGACGACGGATTGTTGGTTCGTTCATACGTGGAAGCATACGATTGTTCTGACAGCGAGGCGAGAGCCATGCTCGGAGAACAGATCCGCGACCTGCAACAGGAATTGTGGGAGACGGGCACGTACGACCTTGGGAGCATCGGGGTATTGATGTTGGATGAGCGGAACAATGTGGAGTTTTCACCTTGTCAGGCCGGTACGGTCTGTCCGGCTTATTATGGTTTGGACGCCTTGCTGTTCGAACCTTTGCAAGCGGAAAAGGCGGTGGAAGCGTCATTGGCCGTCGAGGTGTCGCGTACGGTTCCCGAAAGAAAGCCTAAAGCGGTTGCAACCGAAAGCGAGCCTGTGGCACGCGGCGAAATCACCATCCGGCTGAAGACGGTGTGGCTGCAAAACATTGCTGCCGTGGCTGCCGTGGTGCTCTTGTTTTTCCTGATGTCTCCCGATGCCAAGAACACGGGAGTGTCTTCCGCGAACCAAGCTGATTTCGCCCGTCTGATGTGGATGCCTGCGGTACAGGAAACCGTACCCGAGGCTTTCGGTAAGCCGGAAGAGATACAGGCCAAGGGTACGGAAACGGATGTGGAAGGCGCAGGAACGGCCGTTGCCCGACCGGAACCCGTCCAAAAGACGGAGGGTGCGGCGGCAGTGAAAAGCGGCTATTGCGTTGTGGTGGCCAGTGCCATTTCGGAAAAGAACGCAGAGAGTTATGTCGAACGGCTTCATAAGGAAGGTTACAAAGAGGCGCAAGTATATAAAAAAGGAAATATGGTGCGTGTGGTATTCCCCGGATTTGCATCCGAGGCAGAAGCGCATGCCAAGATGAACGTTTTGAGCGACCGGTCGGAAGAGTTTGCGTCTGCATGGGTTTATCATATCAAGTAAGGAATACAAGGAATGAAAAGAGTACGCTGTCCTAAATGTGATCATTACATCACTTTTGACGAAACCCAGTACGAAGACGGGCAGTCGCTTGTTTTTGAATGTCCGGAATGCCGCAAGCAGTTCGGCATACGTATCGGGGCATCCAAGTTGCGGGCTACACGTAAGGAAGAGACTGTGGACGAGAACGAGAACGACGACGCATACGGCAGTATCGTTGTGGTGGAGAACGTCTTCCACTATAAGCAGGTGCTTCCGCTGAAGTTGGGCGACAACGTAATCGGAAGGTACGTGAAAGGGACTGCCATTTCTACCCCCATTGAGACAGTAGACCCCAGTGTGGACACCAAGCATTGCATTATCAATGTGAAGCGGGATAAGAACGGTCGTCTGGTGTACACCTTGCGCGACGCGCCGAGCAATACCGGCACTTTTTATATGAATGACATATTGACGGACTATGACCGTGTGAGACTGGAAGACGGCAGCATAGTCACTATCGGGGCTACCACGCTGATATTGCGTGCGGCTCGTGAAGAATAATTTTTATCTTATTTTTATGCAACCGGAATTGAGCAAGATGGTTGCCGCTACCCTTTCCATTGCCGAAAGACAAGTGGCACGCACCTTGGATTTATTGGAGGGAGGGGCTACCATCCCTTTTATCAGCCGTTACCGTAAGGAGATGACGGGAGGGCTGGATGAAGTGCAAATCGGAGAAATCAAAAGAGTGTATGACAAATTGGTCGAGACGGGCAAACGCAAGGAAACGATATTGGCTTCCATCGAGGCGCAAGACAAGTTGACCGATGAACTGAAACGGAGAATCGAGGCTTGTTGGGACGCTACGGAATTGGAAGACATCTATTTGCCTTATAAACCGAAACGTCGTACGCGTGCCGAGATAGCCCGGCAGAAAGGACTGGAACCCTTGGCCGTAATTATCGCCATGCAGCGTGAGGCGCACATACGCGAAGTGGCCGGACGTTATGTGAACGGGCAGGTAAAGGATGCGGACGAGGCTTTGGCCGGGGCTTCGGATATTTTGGCCGAACAGTTCAACGAGAACGAACGTTGTCGGAACTCCGTGCGCCAACAGTTCCGCCGTGGAGCCGTCATCAGTTCCAAAGTGGTGAAAGGTAAAGAGGAGGAAGGGGCAAAATACCGTGATTATTTTGATTTCAGCGAACCGTTGAAGCGATGCTCGTCTCATCGTTTGTTGGCTTTGCGACGCGGAGAGGCGGAAGGTATCCTGAAAGTGGCTATTTCTCCGGACGACGAGGATTGTGTGGAGAACTTGAACCGTTTGTGCGTCAAAGGAAACGGCGAATGCAGTAAACTCGTAGCTTCTGCATTGACAGATAGTTATAAGCGTTTGATTAAACCTTCCATCGAAACGGAATTTGCAACCGCTTCCAAACAGAAAGCCGATGATGAGGCTATCAGGGTCTTCGCGCAAAATCTTCACCAACTGCTTTTGGCTCCGCCTTTGGGGCAGAAACGTGTGTTGGGTTTAGACCCCGGATTCCGTACGGGATGCAAGGTGGTGTGCTTGGATGCCCAAGGGAATTTGTTGCATAACGAAGCGATATACCCCCACCCTCCGCGTAATGAATATGCACAGGCGCAACGGAAGTTGCAGAAATTAGTGGAACAGTACGACATACAGGCCATAGCCATAGGGAACGGTACGGCCAGTCGCGAGACGGAGAGCTTCGTGCAATCTGTCCGTTTCGACCGTCCGGTAGAAGCGTTCGTGGTGAGTGAAGACGGGGCTTCCATCTATTCGGCTTCCAAAATCGCTCGTGAGGAATTTCCGGAATATGACGTGACGGTGCGCGGTGCCGTTTCCATCGGACGCAGGTTGATGGACCCGTTGGCGGAATTGGTGAAGATAGACCCGAAATCCATCGGTGTCGGACAATACCAGCACGACGTGGACCAGACGAAACTGCGGGAAACGTTGAACCGTACGGTAGAATCGTGCGTGAATGCCGTGGGAGTCAACTTGAATACCGCGAGTTGTCAACTGCTGACTTACGTGTCGGGTCTGGGACCGCAACTGGCACAGAATATCGTGGACTACCGCGCGGAAAACGGTCCCTTCCCCACCCGGCGGGATTTGATGAAAGTGAAACGCATGGGGGCGAAAGCCTTTGAGCAGTGCGCCGGTTTCTTGCGCATTCCGGGAGGTGAGAATCCTTTGGACAATACAGCCGTGCATCCCGAACGTTATGACTTGGTGCAAAGGATGGCCAAGGATGCGGGAGCTTCTGTGGAAGAACTCATCCGCAACAAGGAATTGCGGCGGAGCATTCCGTTGGAACAGTATGCGACGGAGGATTGCGGCCTTCCTACGCTGAACGACATCATGAGCGAGCTGGACAAACCGGGGCGCGACCCGCGCAGCAAAATAAAGGCCTTTTCTTTCGATCCCAATGTACATACGATGGACGACCTGAAGGAAGGGATGGTGTTGCCGGGCATCATTTCCAATATTACGAATTTCGGTTGTTTCGTAGACATCGGGGTGCACGAGAAAGGTTTGGTGCATATTTCGCAGTTGGCCGACCGCTATGTGAGCGACCCGAACGAAGTCGTTTCGCTTCACCAACAGGTGAACGTGCGCGTGCTGCAAGTGGACAAGGAACGCAAACGGATTGCATTATCATTGAAAATCTGATGAATTTATGAAATACAAGATTTTGGTCCTGGATTTGGACGGGACTTTGACGAATAAGAAAAAAGAAATCACGGCGCATACGAGGGAAACCCTCATCCGGGCACAGGAAGCGGGCGTGAAGATCGTGCTGGCTTCCGGAAGGCCCACCTACGGCATCGTCCCGTTGGCCGAAGAACTGCGCCTCGGGGACTTCGAGGGTTATATCCTGTCCTACAACGGAGGGCAAATCATTGATTGGAAGACCAAGAAGATGATGTATGAGAATGAACTCGACCCGAAAGTATATCCTTATTTATATGAATGCGCGAAAAAGAACGGTTTCGTAATATTGAGCTACAAGGACGAATACATCGTATCGGAAGACGCGGGGAATCCGTACGTGCAGCATGAGGCTTTTCTGAACAGGATGCCCAGCATTACCGTACCGAATTTCCTGGAGGTGTTCGATTTTCCTGTTCCAAAGTGCCTGATTGTGGGCGACCCAGAACCGTTGTCTGTACTGGAGCAAAAGATGAAGCAAGATTTGGAAGGGCGGATGAATGTATTCCGTTCCGAACCGTTTTTCTTGGAATTGGTGCCCAATGGTATCGACAAGGCGCGGAGTCTTGCCGTCCTATTGGATGAGTTGGGCATGAAGCCGGAAGAGATGGTGGCTGTGGGCGACGGATTCAACGACTTGTCCATGATTCAGTTTGCAGGTCTGGGAGTAGCCATGGCCAATGCGCAGGATGTCGTAAAAGAAGCCGCCGACTATGTTACTCTCTCGAATGAGGAGGACGGTGTGGCCGCAGTGGTGGAGAAATTCCTGCTTGGTGTTTGACATTTTGGCAAAATGCCATTTTCCCCCATGCAGGATTGTGATATTTCGGGGGCAAGGCAGATGAAGACGAAAACAAGTGATTCTCGTGCGGTCTAGCGGAAACAAAAAGACAACTCCTCAGTTCTTTTCCTTGCATCCTGCAAGAAGAACTGCTGTCCTATGCCTTTCCTGTCGGGATTCATGATAGCAAAAATCGTGTTTAAGCTTTCATCATGCCGCCCTTTCCACAGTATCAGGAACCGACCAAATAGAAAAAAACGAGGCGTTTTGCGCTGTTTCGTTTGCCGTTTTCAACTGTTTTAAGTGTCGGAATGCGGATGACCTCACTACGACTTGAGGAGATAAAAAATGTTTTCTGCGCCAAACGAAAAAAAGTTCGGCCTCGTTTGAACTTAAAAAACGTTTAATCGTATAAAAAACGAGGCCAAATTGTGAAGAAACGTATCTAAACTCAAACAGAAATCTTGTTTTTCCGTTTTTTCAACGGCTCACGTCCTATCCGAAGAAACGCTTGAAACTTTCTTTTTGCATACGAAACCCTTATTTTCCTGCCATTTGTCCAAAATGAATGGATGGTGAGAAAAAGGCATCCCATTGCACGTGGTCTCGCATTTTTTATGTAATTTTGTTCTCAGTTTGTGCGGATGCCCTTTGTGTCCGTTAAGGCAGGCCGGTCAAGGTCGGGCGGGAATCCGGACCATCCATGTGGAACTTTAAAAAAGCATATCAGGAATGAAATAAAAATAAACGACATATTTAAATATTAACAAAGCATTAGCTATTATTGCGTTCACCGAAAAGTGTAGGAAGCTCATTAGGAAATAGAACATGCAAATAATAGACAAGCTTGCCGTGGGAGGTTGAAGCTTACCAAGAAAGATAGGACTAATGTTTGCGCCGTCAAGGCGTGGACTTGTCTTGTTTTCTTGGGAGGCTTCCTTTTCCTACACTGCCTCGGTGGACGCACAGATAAGGTTCACGCCTTCTTTGTGCGTCCATGCGGATGATAGCCGATGCGTAAAAGCTATCATCTGTTATGAAAGAAAAAATCAGTAGTCTGACATCGAGCACTATCAGTGCGCTCCGGTTTCCGTTGACGGTAGGTGTCGTATTCATCCATTTCAACGTTCTTTCCGATAATTTGGCCGTGCGTGGCACCGGAAACGCCGAACACTTCCCCACGTGGCTCGTATGTATGTTCAACTTGTTTAGCGAAGTCCTGCCGCGCATTGCCGTACCGTTGTTCTTCATTATCTCGGGTTACTTGTTTTTCCGTTCGGGTTTCATGATACGGACTTACACAGACAAGTTGCGCAGAAGGGTACGTACGCTCCTCGTCCCATATATCCTATGGAACCTGCTCTACTTGATCAGAACTGCTTTTCGGGACATTCCCGCATTCTCTGGCTTAAGCCACGACACAGCGCAAGCCAACTGGTCGTTGTCTGCGGTGTTGGCGTGTTTCTGGGACAATAGTCGCGGTGTGTTCCCTGTACCTGCATCGTCATACATTTATCCGCAGGATTTTCCCTTGTGGTATGTTCGCGACCTTATGCTCGTGGTCGTATTGGCTCCTGTATTCTATTGGATGCTCAAAAAGGTTGGATGGTTGGCAGTTATGGTTTTGGGTATGGTTTGGCTTGCCTTGCATTCCATTTGCAATATAACCTACTGGGGACAGTTCTTCACGGCGGCTTTCTTCTTCTCGTGGGGAGCCTGCTACGGTCTGAAAGGTATGGACTTGGTGGCCTCGATGCGCCACCGCACGTGGATAGCCCTGCTGTATCCCCTTTGGGCGGTGGCTGATATGCTAAAGGTGGAGGGTATATATGGTATTTATATCCACAATATCGGCATCATTTTCGGCATATTCTCAGCGGTCGTGCTGACGGCATACTTGTTGGAACGCGGTGTCATCCGGGTGAACAAGTTCTTGTCGGATGGCAGTTTCTTCCTGTATGCCCTACACGCTTTGCTCATGCTCGTCTTAGCAAGGTGTATCACAAAAGTATTTTTCGTGGACAGTCTTTTTTATACGGTTGCACTTTATTTCATCGTGCCCTGCTTGACTACTGCCGTCTCATTCGGACTCTACGAGTTGCTTCGGCGATATACACCCCGGATTTGCGCAGTGTTGACGGGAGGGCGATGACGCTGTTCCGGTTTTCGTCAGCATAATGAAAAAATGCCGGAAAGGTTGGAACTTGAAACCTTTCCGGCATTTTCTGTGTTTACGCTCTTCTTTCCAGCATAACCACGTTTTCCACGTGCTGCGTATGCGGGAACATGTCCACGGGGCGTACTCCCATGATTTTGTATTGAGAATCCAGCAAAGCCAGGTCACGTGCCTGTGTGGCCGGATTGCAACTGACGTAGACGATGCGATGCGGTGCGGCAAACAAGATAGTCTCTATGACGTCTTTGTGCATGCCGGCTCTTGGAGGATCCGTGATGATTACGTCCGGTTGGCCGTGTGCCGTGATGAATTCCTTGTTCAGGATGTCCTTCATGTCACCGGCGAAAAACAGGGTATTGCCGATTCCGTTGATTTGTGAATTGATATTGGCATCCTCAATGGCTTCGGGCACATACTCTATTCCGATGACCTTCCGGGCTTTTCCGGCCACGAAATTGGCGATGGTTCCGGTTCCGGTATACAAGTCATAAACCAGTTCCGTACCGGTGAGGCCTGCAAAGTCCCGTGCTACCTTATATAATTCATACGCCTGGTCGGTATTGGTCTGGTAGAAACTTTTCGGACCGACTTTGAACCTTAGGTTTTCCATTTGCAGGTAAATGTGGTCGTTTCCCTTAAACGTGATGACATCCAAATCGCCTATCGTATCATTGTATTTGAGGTTGTTTACATATAATAAAGAGGTAATCTCCGGGAATGTTTCGGCCAGATAACCCATCAATGCCTCGGCTTGCGCTTTTTCCGTATCGTTGGTGATGCAGAACTGCATAAGAAGCATCAATTCGCCCGTATTGGAGTTGCGAATCATCATGTTGCGCAATAGTCCGGCATGTTCCCGCTGATCGTGGAATGTCAACTGGTGCTCGTACCCGTAGTCACGGATGGCGTTACGGATACGGTTATTGATATCATCCATCAGACGACATTGTTCGATGGGTAAAATCTTGTCGAACGAACCGCTGGTGTGGAATCCTACGGCTCCGTTCTGCGTATATGCGTTTCCGGATGCGATTTCTTCCGGTGTCAGCCATCTCTTGTTTGAAAAACCGAATTCCAGCTTGTTTCGGTATTCTTCCGTTTTCACGGAACCCAATATCGGCTGTACGCCGTTGAGTTCTACCTTACCGATACGGGTAAGATTATCCAGAACTTGCTGTTGCTTGTATTTGAGCTGCTCTTTATATGGGAGACACTGCCACTTGCAACCGCCGCAAACTCCGAAATGCGGGCAGAAAGGTACGGCCCGAAGAGGAGAATATTGGTGGAACTTTACGGCTGTCGCTTCGCAATAATGATGTTTTTTCTTCTGGATTTTCAGGTCGACCACATCTCCGGGAACGACAAAGGGAACGAAAACCACCATGTCGTCCACCCGGGCCAGGGCTTTGCCCTCTGCTGCCACATCCGTAATTGTAATATTCTCTAATATAGGGAATTCTTTTCTTTTTCGGGTCATATCCGATGAGTTTATTTAGTTTTTTATTTTGATTTCAGGGGACAAAAGTAGCATTTTTTTTGCATTTTTTCTCGTTTTTCCTTTTGCAGCCCATTTTTTTTGAGTAGTTTTGCATTAATTCATTTTGTTAACTAATTCAAAAACAAGCTTTGAAAAATGAGTGAAAAAAGAGTTTATACTTTTGGTAACGGGCAGGCTGAGGGCAATGCCCAGATGAGAGAAAGACTTGGTGGCAAAGGTGCTAATCTCGCCGAAATGAATCTTATCGGTATACCTGTACCTCCCGGTTTTACCATTGCAACAGATGTTTGCAACGAATACTATGAAGTAGGGCAAGAGAAAATCGTAGAAATACTTCAAGCTGAGGTCAATGCTGCGGTGGCCCATGTAGAAAACTTGATGAACAGTAAGTTCGGAAGCACTGAGAATCCGCTGCTGGTCTCGGTTCGTTCCGGTGCCCGGGCTTCCATGCCGGGTATGATGGATACCATTCTTAACTTAGGTTTGAATGATGAAGTAGCCGAAGGAATGGTACGTAAGACGGGTAATCCTCATTTCGTGTACGATTCTTACCGCCGCTTTGTTCAGATGTACGGCGACGTGGTGCTGGGAATGAAACCGGTGAATAAGGAAGATATCGATCCGTTCGAAGCCATCATAGACGAGGTGAAAGCCATTCGCGGGATAGAGTTGGACAAGGATTTGTCGGTGGATGAGTTGAAAGATTTGGTGGCCCGTTTCAAGAAAGCCATCAAGGAACAGACCGGAAATGACTTCCCTACCGACCCGATGGAGCAACTCTGGGGAGCCATCTGCGCCGTATTCCGCAGTTGGATGAACGAACGTGCTATTCTTTACCGTAAGATGGAGGGCATACCCGATGAATGGGGTACGGCGGTTTCTGTCATGGCCATGGTATTTGGCAATATGGGCGAAACGTCGGCTACGGGTGTTTGTTTTAGCCGCGATGCCGCAACTGGTGAGAACCTGTTCAACGGCGAGTACCTTGTGAATGCCCAAGGTGAGGACGTTGTGGCCGGAATCCGTACACCCCAACAAATCACGGTAGAGGGTTCACGCCGTTGGGCTGCCCTGCAAGGTATCTCGGAGGAAGAACGTGCTGCCAAATATCCTTCGATGGAAGAGGCTATGCCTGAGATTTATAAAGAACTCGATGCCATTCAGACTAAATTGGAAAACCACTATCGCGATATGCAGGATATGGAGTTTACAGTTCAGGATGGCAAACTTTGGTTCTTGCAGACGCGCAACGGTAAACGTACCGGTACAGCTATGGTGAAAATCGCCATGGACTTGGTGCGTGAAGGATTGATAGACGAGAAAACGGCATTGAAACGTTGCGAGCCTCAAAAATTGGATGAGCTTCTCCACCCCGTGTTTGACAAAGATGCGTTGAAGAAAGCCAAGGTGATTACACAAGGGTTGCCGGCGTCTCCGGGGGCGGCTTGCGGACAAATTGTGTTCCACGCAGATGATGCCCAGAAATGGCGTGAGGACGGCCATCGGGTGGTTATGGTACGTATCGAGACCTCTCCCGAAGATTTGGCCGGTATGTCGGCAGCCGAAGGTATCCTTACCGCTCGTGGAGGTATGACTTCCCATGCGGCCGTAGTGGCTCGTGGTATGGGTAAATGTTGTGTGTCCGGTGCCGGTGCCATCAATGTGAACTACAAGAACAAGACAGTGGAGATCGAAGGCGTTGTATATAAAGAAGGCGATTACATCTCCTTGAACGGTTCTACGGGACAAGTTTATGCCGGAGAGATACCGACGAAAGCGGCTGAACTCTCCGGTGACTTCAAGGCGCTGATGGATTTGTGTGACAAATATACGAAGCTTCAGGTACGGACGAATGCCGATACACCGCACGACGCGCAAGTGGCTCGTTCTTTCGGAGCAAAGGGTATCGGTTTGACCCGTACGGAACACATGTTCTTTGAAGACCAAAAGATTGTGGCCATGCGCGAAATGATTTTGGCTGGTAGTGTGGAAGGCCGTAAAAAAGCTTTGGCCAAACTGCTTCCTTATCAGAAGAGTGACTTCAAAGGCATTTTGGAAGCTATGGATGGCTGTCCGGTGAACATTCGTTTGCTCGATCCCCCACTCCATGAATTTGTGCCCCATGACTTGAAAGGACAGCAGAAGATGGCCGATGAGATGGGTGTCAGTGTGGAAGAAATTCAGAAACGTGTGGAAAGCCTTGCCGAGAACAACCCGATGTTGGGTCATCGTGGATGCCGTTTGGGGATTACTTTCCCGGAAATTACCGAAATGCAGACCCGTGCCATTTTGGGTGCAGCCTGCGAGTTGAAGAAAGAAGGTAAGGACCCAAGACCTGAAATCATGGTACCGTTGGTAGGCATTCTTTATGAGTTGAAACAGCAGAAAGAAGTTATTTTGGCTACGGCTAAAGAAGTTTTCGCTGAAGAAGGTATCGAAGTGGAATTCGAAATCGGTACTATGATAGAGACTCCTCGTGCGGCTCTGACAGCCAACCGTATCGCTTCGGAAGCCGAGTACTTCTCTTTCGGAACGAACGACTTGACACAGATGACATTCGGTTACTCACGTGATGATATTGCCAGCTTCTTGCCGGTATATTTGGAAAAGAAGATTCTGACAGTAGATCCTTTCCAGGTGTTGGACCAGAACGGTGTGGGCCAGCTCATTAAGATGGCAGTGGAAAAGGGACGCAGCGTACGTCCGGACATCCGTACCGGCATTTGCGGAGAGCATGGCGGTGAACCTTCTTCCGTGAAGTTCTGTGCTAAAATAGGAATGGACTATGCATCTTGTTCTCCTTTCCGAGTGCCTATTGCCCGTCTTGCTGCGGCGCAGGCTGCAATAGAGGAATAATCGAATAGATACCTAATTATAGGATTTAGGCTGTAATTCTCCGATAACAAGGGGATTACAGCCTAAGTTGTTTTTAGGCGGTACGCGCATTTGGCTACAGAAATCGTGCAGAATGAACGTAAAAAGCATACACTAGGGCATACACTTGGTTGCACAGCCGCATACACCATAGCATACACTAAAAAACAAAACGTATATGACTACATTTAAGACAGTTGTAAGAAAGAAGAGAGCCGATGGCTTCTATCCGGTGTACATCCGTGTCGTTCATCGTTCACGAATGGGGTACATCAAGACCGACAAAGTTGTTACCGACAAGCAAATCATGAAGTCGGGTGACATCAAGGATGCGTATGTGAACGACTACTGTTCGCATGAGATTCTGCGTTACACAGACATGATTAACCGCAAGGACGTGTCACGCTATTCTGTAATGGAACTGATAGAGTACCTCACCCGAGTCAATGATGAGGTATGCTTCAGCGACTATGCCACCAAGTTCATTGACAGTCTCAGTGCACGTACAGCCAAGAATTACCGACTTGCCGTAAATCATCTTGAACGGTTTCTCGGAACAAACCAAATCATGTTTTCATATCTGTCGTCCATCGTCTTGAAACGTTGGATTGAGAGCCTTGCTCAAACCACCAGTCGCGCAAAGGAGATGTACCCCGTGTGTGTACGACAAATCTTCAAGAAAGCGATGATGGAACTGAATGATGAGGAACGTGGGGTTATCCCCATCAAGTTCAACCCTTGGCTGAAAATATCCATCCCCAAATCGGATTCGGGAGTGAAACGAGCCATCAGTGCAGAGGCTTGCCGTGAGTTCTTCGGTCGCCCCCTGCCTGCAACCAAGATGATTTCTTCCTTGCCTGAACTTGGAAGGGATGTTGCGTTGATGTCGCTCTGTATCGGTGGAATCAATACGATAGACCTATATGAGATGAAGAAAACGGACTACCATGACGGCAAGGTCTGCTATAAGAGAGCCAAGACCCGAAACAGCCGCAAGGATGAAGCCTATATTGAGATGCGGATTGAACCATACATACAATCGGTATTCGACAAGTATCTTTCCACAAATCCTGACGAAGAATACCTGTTCAATTTCCACGACAGATACGGCAACTCTGACAGCTTCAATGCCAATGTGAATATAGGCATCCGTAAAATATGCAAGGATATGGGAATGAAGAAAGAAGATTACTACCGCTTCTACACTTTCCGCCATACTTGGGGAACTATTGCACAGAACGACTGCGATGCCAATTTGTATGATGTGGCTTTCGGCATGAACCACAGCCAAGGCTTGAATGTCACTCGTGGCTATGTGAAGATAGACTTCACTCCGGCATGGGAACTGAATGCAAAAGTCATTGATTTCATTTTCTTCAGTGATGAGAAAAGCAAGCAGGGCAAGGCGAAAGATGTTGACGCTCCCCAGAACAAGATGTTCCGTATCTCCAAGAAGATGATGATATACGGCAGAGCTTACTTCAAGGGAAAAGTAATAAGTGAACTGACCAACTTGGGATTCAGTACCGTTGACGATGTGATTAAGGAGCTTGCCAGCCTGCTGCCTACGGATATTCCCAACGGCAGCAATGTTCAGTTCCGCCTGACCAACTGCGATTCTCAAATGGAGGTGGTCTATGAGCGTAGCAAGGGAAAAGGTTTCTGACGATGTGTGATTTTCGAGAGAGCCGTGCCAGTTCGATGATTGGCACGGCTTTTCACTGTTATGTCTGAAAGCCATTACAGGATGCTACTCAATCGATGCTTCTACCCATACCCCACCACCATTAACCTCTGATTTCATTTTCCCTTTCGTGAAGGTTCACAATATCCATATAGAGGATTTCAGATAAATGTTCAGAGTACCGCCACCAATGTAAGCAACTGAGAAGTGTAGCTATAGCGAAACCTCGAAATTGCTTTCTTTGGCGGCGGAGAGTTCGTGGTCGTTTTATCCAAAAATGTTTGGCTGAGTTCACTCGGTGTTAAAGACACGGAATGAACTTAGACTGTGGGTATTCCGAACTCTTATATTCGGTTTATTCCGATAGAATAATCATTGTGACTTTGTGATATTGGTTGCACAAACCGAAGTATCAAGGTTGTCTTATGCTCAAAGAAATTTGGCTCATAGATTCAAAGGTTTACAGCCTCTGAGGTTATGAGCCTGAGGTTATCTGAGCTTAGTAGCCAATTTCGTAACTTTATGTAGTTCCCGTTTCATCTCGTCTATGACACGTTGCATATTCTGAATAGAGGGGAACAAGACCTCTTGGATATAGCTTGGCGCAAGTAATCCGGCTACCGCAAGCTCATTGGCTCGCTTTACCGATTGGTTCAGATTACCACCTGCCCAAGACAGTTCGTTTTGGACTTTTCGGTAAAACGAACCGAGTTCGTTGATGAGTTCGAGCTTCTGTTTGGCATTGATGTTTGAGTACTCCGCCAGTGCTGAGCGCACAAAGTGGGTTGCAGATGTGTAGGAAGCGGATTTCTCTTTGATCCATTCGTATTCATCCGAGGTAATCCGCATCTGGAATTTTTTGGTTCGATTATTCTTCATTGCATAAAACTTTAGAGGGTTGATACTTCATTTACACTTTCGCAAGGCGAAACAGCGATAAAATCGCCCCGATGCGCAGCAGTCGGCAAGTCACCTTTGTAATGACAAAGGTACAACTTGCTTGACAAATCCTGCAAGCTAAAATGATACTTCTACGACCTGTTGAAATATTGTAAATTACTGTGTAATAAATAAAAAGTATTCTAAGTATCTTGGTTAGTTGGTGTTGTTTGCCGAGGTTACAGATGTTAATGAACAAAACTATCGTGACACTTAGAATCTTGAAAATTTGGTTAGTTAGTGTTATTTATCGAGGTTATAGACACTGTTGAGCCAAATAACTGCGTATCTTAAATATTAGTATGCTGTATTCTTTGTATCTAGATAAATGTTCTTGAATAATTTGAGATATGGTTACTAAGAGATATTGAATCACAGTATTCAAATACGTTGATTTTAAAATCCAAATGTCAAGATGATGGGGTATATTGGTAATATATTTTATTAAATCTAATTTGTCAAAAGAAAGGATATTGCATTACCGCAATATCCTTATTCTCTTTAAATGCATTGAATGGCTATTGAAAACTATATATTTAAAAGATTATAGGTTATGCTTTCTGGAAATAGCAAAGGCATACCTTTCTTTTTAATCTTGAAACTGTAAGTATCGCCACGACCGCTCGGACGGCAAAGCAAAAGATCAACAGTGATAATGCCTGCGTCAAGTAAAATATCAAACTGTGGAATAATGGGATTGCGTGTGTGCTCTATGCTACTGTAACGGAAAAATTCTTTGCCGTCATGAATTTCATTTTCTACCGTAATCCAAAAAGTTTCGTGGTGTTTTTCACTTAAGCGGGCATGAAGTTTTTGAAGTGCCCATACCGCAACATCGTCCATCTTTTTGCCATAGTGTTTAAGTTCAAGCCATTCCTTGACAAGCTCAAGATTAAGACCGAGCCCTTGAGCATTGGGATGATTGCATTGCACCGTATTCTGATAAGTTAGGCGACCGTCACCACAATCATAGCCATAATTGGCTACTATCTCTCTACCGGATTTAAGTTTACTCAAATCCCAATTAGGAGTTTGAGTAAACAATACATTTTTTGTAGAGGAGCGTTTGTCGCGATGGCTTTTTAATTCTATACCCTTATAGTCAGGAGTTTTGTTTGAATTTTGAGGAATGCCAAGCATTGTTTCAATAGTTCGACCAATGCCTGTATCGGCAAGAACTTCCGACTCAAACCAAGTATCAGAATTTTTACGGAAGAAATCCAAAAGCTCATCACTAACTGAATTCGAAACATGATAGAACTCGTTAACAATGTCTTTAAGCAAAGATTGCTGTGCTGCATGGAATGTTTCCTCAATATCACAGGTTGTAATATTAATAACATAAAACAGTCCGTTAAGAATACAAATAGCGTGTATATCATCAGCTTTTGTGAATTTCTGCAAACCATATATCCACAAACGGGGGTCTCCCTTTTTAGTAACAGGTCTATATAGAGAGGTTGTTGTCTCTTTTGCAGCAAGTCCATCAAGAATGACTGTTTTGATAATCTGTTTGTGTTCCTGACCTTGTTGTTGCTCTTCATAGTTATGCACTCCTTTTTCAAGAAAGAATGTGCGCATAGGAGCTGTTGCGTCCATAATACTTTTCTTTAACCCCGTAGCAGTAAGTTGCACAAGGGTAAATTCAACATTATGGTTTACCATAAAGGTCATATTCTTTTCCTCGAAAGGAGTAAAGGGACGCATATGTATCATATCAACGTATATTAAAAAGTATAACATTTGCAATAGCCCTTGCCATTAAAGGTGGAACGGCATTGCCAACAAGGGTATATTGAGGTATTTCATCTTTTCTTTTTTCGCCTCCGGTTTGACGTTTACCCTGAAACACAAAACTATCATCAAATGACTGTAAACGTGCCATTTCCCTTACAGTCATGGGACGAAAAGCGTGATAATGAATGAAATCATCAGGCATAGTACATACGGTAGGACTTTGTTGTTCGGGTTGTAGGACAACATAATTTCGTTTATGGGAGTCAACACCTTCACGTTTGAGTTCTTCTTTGGCTAAGTCATAATCACCGTATTTAGCGATTATACGTAAACGTTTCTTAACTTCATTGCTTTGATTACTTGTCTGGTGATTGAATAAATCCATAACAAGGTGGTATGATTTGTCGCGCAATTCATTAGCCGTCTTAACATAGAATGGAATACAGTCAAACGTGAAACGATGTCCTAAGCGTCCCTCTCTCGACCAATCTGAATATAAGCGACCATCTGCGAAAGGTACACTTGAGGCATTCCGCTTAACAAGAAGGTGTTTATATTCAGTTTGTGGCTCAGACGGACGATAATTCGACTGGATTTCGCCTCCAGCAATAGTGTCTAAATCCCAAAGGGCTTCAAACACTTTGACTTTTTCTACTTCGGTGACTGTAGCAGGGACAGACGTAATGGAGTTTTGATCCTTACGACAACCGAAGAAAACGACTCTTTCGCGATTTTGTGGAACACCATAATCAGCAGAATGCAAAACTATTGGTTTCTCAATATTATACAACCGAATAGCTTGGTTAAGAGATTTGAATTCTGATAAATATCTAGGTGCTTTCTCTGTGATGAGATTAGCAATGAGTTCTAAGGTGTCATCAAAGGTCAAGGCGAATAGTGAAAGCGCATAGCGAAGTTCTTCAAGAGCTACAGAATTATCTGTCATAGGCTGCATAGCGTCCAATGCTGCATCTGTATCTTTAACTAATTTGAAATCATCAATCGATTCTATGAACTGATTGAGTTGGTCTGCAAATATATCATTATTGATATTGCAGCAAGTTTTCAACTCAATGGTAGCCTTTTTTAAAAACGCACGCTTAGAACTTTCACGCAAAAGTTTCAGCCCGTGACGGGCTGTATTGACAGCTTTATCTGATTTACTTTTGCGATATTCAATAGTTCGGGTAACAACTTTAAATTGTTCTTCAAGAAGAGACAGAAATTCTTCTTCACGCTCAGGTACATCCTCGTCTGCCTCCCATTTGACTTTAGTAAAATAAACTTTGGCAAGAAATGGTGAGCAAATCCGCGGCAGCAGATATGTAAGGAAGTTTAGCATGTTCGGAACTTCCTTGACATCAATAATAGAACGAATCTCTTTCATAATGCGTTCTGCAATTTTCCCACTATCCTTAGTAAGAATTCCTTTAACATTTTCCATGACGAAGTATTTTGGTCGTAAAGTCTTAATTACTTTGAGATAATGAAAAAATAAGTTGTCACGTTTATCAAATTTTTTACGTGTACCTGCAAGACTGAAAGATTGGCAACTTGGACCTCCAGTTACTACATCTACGGTTGCTCCACCCAGAGCATTTTGTAAGTTAGCAACGAAATCATCCTCCATTATGTCTTGACATATAAACTTTGTGTCAAGTCCTAATTGATGGTTATATCTGATTTCATGGGTAAGTTGACAATTGGAATTAATGTCAGAAGCAAGTAGGAAATCGAAATACTTATCATCTGTATATGCCTGTAAAAAGCCTTCGCTGATACCTCCAGCACCAGCAAATAAATCGACAAATGTGACTTTTTTTCGTTTACTTATGAAATCTATTTTTTCAGCCATTGTAAAAAATGGAGTTCCCAAGTAGCACCTAAAGGCCGACCAAAGCCTATTTCTATTACTCGGAAACTCCGAAATATTGTTATTTAATCGGTTCGCATTGTTTGGTCTGTTTAGGTGCTTTTATAGCAGAAATACTACCGTCGAAGCGGCTATAGCGAAACGATTACTATATCGTTGTTATCGAATCTGGCAAAAATTATAGCAGAATTCAATACAGCAAAGTTCTATCTACTTCACCATAGTTCTACCATTTATCAAATGCACTTAAAATGTTTTTTAAGTGCTATGTTCTAAAATGGAGTTTAATTTATTATTTCTCATCTTTGGTCATTTATAAGTGTCTTTAATATGCAAAGTTAGCGATTTTTTTGGGAATTCGGATGCTGAATTGTAACATTTTCACAAAAAAATTATATCTCTGCTGCTTTTGGGGATACAGTTGGAATACAAAACAATATGGGATACTTGTGAATAAAACTGTAAATTTAGACGAACTTTAGTCGAAAGTATGAAGCATATTACTAATACACAGCATTCTTAGTGTTGGATATCGTTTGATTTAGGCGAACATAAAAGTAGTAGTCAGATAATCTCCAAAAAGCTATGGAATATTTTGTTTTCGTTTGTTCGATAGAATGATGTTTGAATAGTGAACAGGGCGATACTTTCACCACGAAGTATCGCCCTGTTCACAGATTATCTTCTCAAACCTATCTTTACCACATTACTAGAGCCGAATACGTAATTTGAATTGTTATTTTTTACAGATAGACGGTATAAGCTATGAGGCGGTTTCAGCCCTATGCTGATAAGAATGTCCTGCATCACAGAATATCGGTCATTGCCAGTTTCCGACTGATGACGGTTTACCAGCTCGTGAATGTCGGGGTCGCTACGGGCAAGTTTCGCAAACAGATTGGCGCATTGTTCTCCCGTCATTGCCTTGTGGTAGATTTCACTACCAGCCTCTTTCATCTTCTGATGTCAGAGGTGGGAATCGGAGTCCTTTCCTCCAGTCTTATTCTTGCGCCCCTTCTTAGGAAGCCCATTGGCTTTATAGGCTATCAAATCCGCACCTTGAAACACCATCCTATTGTTATGCCTCGTAAATGGCAAAGGCTTTTCTTGATGTTTAACATAGGCATACAGGGTGCATCGGTGAACACCGAGGAAACGAGCAGCTTCTCTCATTGAATACTTGCCATCGGGGACGACTTTCCAAAAAATCTTTTGTATATCCATAGTCAGTAATCATTAGAAGCTGTAAAAGTATAGTGAAAACTCTAGCGAAAACAGAGGTTAAATAAGGGAAAATGTGGGAAATAAAGGGATTTTGTGAGACTTTGAGGGACTGCGATACGATTAGCACCAAAATATAGCCCATAAATGAGGTGGCTAATGGAATATGAGTTTTTCAGAAAAAAGAAAAAGGCATATATTTCAGGGTTGACAGCGTTGACACTGGTGACACTGCTTACACGGCTAAGAGCTGTGCGATGAAAACATCTGTTATACAATCTATTATCTTTTTCTTTTCTTAAAGAGTATATAGATAAGTAGTATGCGGTTTGTCAACGCATGGCTCCAAAAATTTTGATTTTCCTAAAAGTGACTACCTTTGTCAACGTTTGTCAACGCATACTTTTTGATTGATGTAATTGATACACAAAAGATTGAGCCTTGTCAACGCTGTCACCCTTGTAATGGGCGCATATTATTTTTTTCACTTCGCAGTGCATGCATACAGAAATTCCGACCTTAACATACTGATGTTTAATATTTAATGATTAACTTTGTAGCTGAAAACAAGTATCAATGGTGAATGTACCTGTGCATCTGAGAACACAGTCCTTCCCCATAATTAGGCGAAAAAAGGAGGTGTGACACCTGCTTTTATTCGATTTTTCTGCATACACTGCGCATACACCAAGTGCGTAAGGTTTTGAATATTAGTTGCCAAGTGCTGCCATAACTGCTGCAATCGGTTTGTAGACCTTATGAAAGAAGCGTTTTTCAAAAGTGTACGAAAAAAGCATACACTACACATACACCAAGTGGTCTACCAATCTGATAATCAGTAATCACTGACAAGGGCGCAGGCGGCCATTGAAGATTGATTCGAATTCGTCTGATTGCAATAATTAAAAAAATAGACCTGCGCATCCATTGCACAGGTCTATTTCTTTATGTATGTTCATAAGGGAATCGGTCGTTTTTTGTCGTTATTATCTGAAAACAATCTCTACCTTAGGGGCAAAACTCATACCTACCGCATCAGTTTGATGCGGACAACTTATGAACAATTTTTCTATATGACGCTATTTCTTGTAATTTTAATGGATTGGCGTTTGCCCGTAGAAGTAGCGTATAATCCGATACATATCCCTTTGTTCCGAGAGAGGAGACGTATGTGGTTGTCACCCATTTCGCAGGTTTCCGTTTGCAGAAGCACGCCGGATAACGAGTAAATACGTAATATTCCGGCTTCTTTGCTCTTCAAGTACAACTCTTGCCCGTGGCAGGAATAGCTGACGATGGGATTTACGGTATACTCTGTTTCGTTCCGACAGTTTTTGATGCCGTCAGGGCCGTCCGGTTGTACTTTCCGGATTATGACGAAAGGAAATTCCGAAAACACGCTTCCTTTCGTTACGCTTAAGGACGGATCGTCGGCACTGGTTTCGAGAAAACCTGAGCCTGCGGTCGAAGAAAGACCGATGGCATACAGGTCTTCATCCGAATATTTGCGGAAGAGATTGAAAGAATGTTTGGAATAATCATTCTTTGTAGTCAGTGTCCCCTCGTCAGACAAATGTTTATTGTTATCCGTTTGGCTGACAAACATGTAACGGTCGCCATAAAGTGGCATGGAACGTATCCTCCACAAGAAAGAGCGGTCGTCGGTTTCGTCCAGACCGGTGAACGTAGCATCCGTATTCCTCAAATACCGGCCGGTTTGCGGGTCTTTAATATAAAAACTGTCTTTGGCTTGCGGTTCGAGCGTATTGGTCTCATATACCGGCAGGTTGAAATGCAAAACGGTTTCGGCTTTTGAGCCTGTTTGTGAAACGCGGTGGAACATCAACGTGTATTCCATGCAGGTGTCCAACACTCCGACACACAAGGTATCGTTCAGATCGGCCACTTTTCCGCCCAAATCGTTCAGGTGGAAAGTCAATGTGTCGGCTTGTATGGTGTCTGTGTCGAGTATCCACTTGTAAACGCGTGTGGAGTTGGCAGACTGGGCGAGCAGGGAGTTCGGCGAGGCGTACAAAGACACGGCTGTGTGGCGTGGCACGGCCAAAGTCGTCCCGCTATAGTTTTTATCGTCGCCATACGCAATAAACGGGTCTATCTCCGACACCTCCACGCGGAACGTTTGTTGTAATCGGGCACCGGCCTGATTGGTCATCGTCACCCGGTAATAAGCATTCGATGAAACGCTCGGCAGCGTCATCAGATTTTCGTTGTGGCTCAGTGCATTCCAATTCTGCCCATTGGTACTTTTTTCCCACTTCCATTCACGCACAGGAGTATCAATATACTCCATCCCAAATGTCAGTTCATCATATTTCTTCACGTAAATCAGCGTGTCTGTTCCCGTGGTACCGTTCATTTTATAATAAGGAGTAAAGTTACCGGTCCATCCCTCCCCTTCCACATGAAGGGCGAACAACTGCGTGTTGCTCACGCCTTTTTCATTGGTATAATGCACACGGAAGGTACGCGAAGTGTCCAACACGATGTCACGTGTGGAAGAAGTGCATGCCGGATCATCGTCCCACGTCCATTTACCGGTATCCGTTTCTCCGTCCGGCAATAGGGCCGTCAGGGTCACGGTCGCCCCTTTGGGGATACAGTTCACGTCAGGCCGGTCGATTTCACGGCCTTCATACGCGATTTTTCCACTCAGGACCGTGGGGACTTTAGTCTTGTCCTCCAACGGGTCGAGCGTACACATCAGGGTACTGAAACCCAAATGGTCGTATCCGCCGCTGTTCCCTCCGCCGAATCCGCCTCCTGCGTCTATACCGTTTTCGTTCATTTCGAGCATCTTTCTGGAGTAAGGCACCTCTATACCTCGTATGTTTTCATAGTAATTCACGATACGGGCTTGAGCCGGACGGTTGGTTCCCCGTCCTCCGTCTCCCATTCTCATGAAAGTCCCGTCGCAATTCGTATAAGGACTGTTCGGCAAGTCGTCCACTCCGGAATTATAGGCGTTGACGTATTCAAACCCACATACGATACGGTCGTCCTTCAGGGCATAAAAGTCATCGCCTTGGTTTCGCCCCGTGCCGCAAAGGTCTGCGGCCAACGCAAGCGCCATGGCAGCATGCCCTTGGTCGCGGTTGGATTCCTGCATCTGCCCGAAATAGCCGAAGGGACCGCGTTCGTCCGGATGAAGTTTCCAGACCAAATGATGCAGCGACTCGCCATAACGGTGGTCTTCCATATACTTATAATACTCCGTGGCTTGGTTGTAGATGAAGACATCGTCGCACAAGATACCGATGCTCATCGCACACAGCACGTTGCACAAGCCCCAATTCGACCAATAATGGTCGTCTTGTGTCCCGTTGCGTCCTTGCAGGAAACCGATTACCCCGTGGTACCACACTTTCAGCATCCATTCTTTGAATCGTCCGAAGTCCGTGGCATCCCATCCCGGATAGTCGCGCATCAGTTCGGCAGCGTTGGCAAACTGGTAGCCATACAGCCCGTATGCCAGACAGGCATTCGTGTCTCCGCTCACCTTCTTGCAGGTCTTGGCCCAAGCATTAAGGATTTGGACGGACTTGTCCGCATACGCCTTGTCGCCAGATATGTGCCAGACCAATGCACATTGGTAAGCCGTAGCGGCATCCCGGTAAGCCAACTGGTAATTGTCCGGGTCGGGTTCCCAAATCGTCCGGCCTCCGCGTACGATTTTCTCGACCGGAGCAGCCTTCCAGTCCAAACTGACATGCGGGCTGGTCAGCAGTTTCCTGTAAGCGGAAGCCCAAGGCTCCTCGCCGGCTTCTACCTTGGCTTTTGTCCGGTCCAGGTCGGCCTGCGTATGCAACATGCCGGGATGGATGAAGTTTTGTGCATTCAGCCATAACGAACTGCACAGCGTCATGACTATCAAGTATCTTTTCTTCATGGTAAATGTTTTTAATGAACCGTGGCAAAGTTAGCAGGTAAATACCGTACGGGGACGGATGAAAAAAAGCATCTTTTACGTCGTTCTGAACCAAATGAGCCTGAAGGCTGCTTTTCAGCCACGGCGTATGGGAAAATGTCCGAAAAAGACGGCTGATTCAGTACGATGCAACAAAACAACCTATATTTTGAACCAAAATATCCTACGTCAAGTGGTGCCGATTGCCTATCTTTGTCTAATCATCATTTGTTATTTGAAAGAAAAGCCATGGATACCGTAAAACGAAAAGCAGGAAAGCGTGCCATAAGGACAGTCGTTCCGATGTTGTTCCTGTTGCTGGCCTCGTGCCTCCACGCACAAGACCGTCAATACAAATTCCGCCTTATCGATGCTTCGGACGGACTTTCGGACGGACAAATCCGCAGCCTGACGATGACGGAAGAAGGTTGTATCGCCATCAAGACCGGGTTCATTCTGAACATTTACAACGGTGCCACGTTCGACCGATTCCCATACGACAAGACACGTAAATACATTTGGGCATACGACCGTCCGCCCAAAGAGTATTACGACCGCGAAGGACGGATGTGGCTCAAAGAGTTGGGCTACCTGCTTTTGCTCGACATGAAGAGCGGACAATATGATTATTCCGTCTCCGAGGTGTTGGCTTCCATGGGAATAAATCGGCGGCTGAAGAACCTGTTTATAGACGATTACAAGAATTATTGGTTCGTGACCGAAGACAATACCGTCTCCTTCTACGACGTGGAACAGGGGCGTTTGCGCACCATAGAGGATGGCGGCAGTGAATTTACCCGGAAATACGGCGTACCGGTGGAAATGACGCAATACAAGAACCTCTGTTGGATTGTATATGAAAGCGGACTGATTCGCTACTGGGACTACTCTTCGGCCGAGTTCGTGTCGCAAGAGACACGTTTCCTGCATGTCATCAACAGGCTTACCGACCGTATATACCTGCATCCGGATGCCCAAGGAAACATCTGGCTGATGTACAACAACGGACTATTCTTCTACAATCGCATGGAACGCACTTGGAAGGAGGCATGCGGCATAAGCGGACTTTCCAACTTCTTCACGTGCATGGATTTGGACCGGGACGGCAATGTGTGGGTCGGCACGTCCAAATCCGGCCTCCGCATCATCGATGCCCGGACGTTCGAGGTAACCACACTTCCTGCACTGGAACTGACCGACGGAGGGACATTGGAAAACGATATTTATACGGTATTTTCCGACCGGAACGGGGGGATATGGGTGGGCACCCTTTTTCAAGGCTTGTGTTATTACCATCCCAGCATGCAGAAGTTCTCTCTCGGTCACACCGTGAACCGCTATTCGTCCGTCACCAGCGAGAGCATCCGGTGCTTTCTGGAGGACGCCGACGGGTCTGTACTTATCGGAGGCGTTTTCGGCCTCTTCCGTTTCCGGCCGTCTACCGGTGCGATGGAGCAAGTATTCAAGGCCGAACCGAATGACATTTGCCTTTCCGTTTTTAAGGACAAGGGCAGACGTATATGGGTGGGCACCTTCCTTCACGGTTTTTATTGCATCGAGGGCGGACAGGTTCGTAACCTTCTCCGTTCTACGGTGAATTGGGAACAAGACCCTAACCAAAACATATCCCGTGCTTTGTATGAAGACAGCGAAGGCCGTTATTGGGCCAGTGTGACCGGCGGGGTCGGACGTTTCGATCCGGCCACGGGGAAGATTGCCTATATGTTGCACGACCGTCATTCCGAACTCCGTTCATACGCCGTGGTTCATGCCTTCTATCCGGTGGACGGCCATACGTTCGCCGCTTTGGGCAACAGCGGCATCTACTATTACGACACGCAGAAAGACAGCGTGTGGATTCCGGCTTTTCTGAAAGAACAGCGGTATGCCGACACCAAATATTTCTGCATGCTGAAAGACCGTCACAGCGTGGAATGGTTCGGGACGGAAGACGGCATCTTGGTGTTTGACCCTCGCCACAAGGAGGCCACGGTGCTGACCGAGGCCGACGGACTGCCCAACAATGCCGTCACGGCCTTGTTGGAGGACAACGTGGGAATGGTATGGGCTTCCACGTTGAACGGACTTTGTAAAATCGCACCTCGTGAAGCCCCTGCCGGGAAAGGATTTTCCGTGGTGAGCTATGGGGAAACCGACGGGTTGCAAGGCGGTAAGTTTTATGAGAATGCGGCTTTGAAAACCCGGTCCGGACTCTTGTTCTTCGGCGGGGCCCACGGATTCAATTATTTCAATCCTTCGGAAATCCGATACGACCGAAGCGACAACCATCCCGTCTTCACCCGTTTCTATCTGTTCAACAACCCGTTGAAAGTAAACGAGGCATACAACGGGCATGTGATTCTGACGCAGACCGTGGACCGAACGTCGGAAATCCGGCTCCGTCACGACGAGAATTTCGTCATGATAGAATTTTCAGGCCTGAATTATGTCAACCCTTCGCACACTTACTATAAGTATAAACTGCTGAATTACGATAAGGAGTGGAACGAGGTGGTGGCCGACGGGAGCGGACGCGCCACCTATACCGGATTACAGCCCGGCGAGTACAAATTCGTGGTCTACACCGCCAACGGGGACAAGATTTGGGGGAAGACACCGGCCGAAATAACCATTACCATTGCGCCACCGTTTTGGGCGACGGCATGGGCCATCGCGGTGTACGTCGTGCTGGCTGCCGGTTTGATGGTCTGGTCGTGGAGAAGATTCCGGAGGCGGGCACAGCTCAAAATCCAGATGGCTCAAGAAGCCAACGAACGGAAACAGCGCGAAGAGCTCGACCAGATGAAGTTCCGCTTCTTCACGAACATCAGCCATGAGTTCCGCACTCCCCTCACCTTGATTCTTACGCCTTTGGGGGCACTCATCCACGATACGGGCGAACCGGAGCTGAAAAAGAAGCTGGAACCTATTTACAATAATGCGCGCCGTCTGCTCAATCTGGTAAACCAGTTGCTCGATTTCCGTAAATTGGAAATGAAGGGCGAGCGTCTCAGGTTGAAGATGAACGACATGGTCTTTTTTCTGGAAGAGGCTGTCAGGCAGTTCACCGACTTGGCGGCAAGCCGTGAGATAGAACTTTCCTTCGAGCCTAAGGTGGAACGTCTTTTCATGAATTACGATTCCGACAAGATGTATAAGATGCTCAACAACTTGCTTTCCAATGCCTTCAAATTCACCTCCGCGCACGGACAGGTACGGGTCACGCTGGAGAAGGTATCGGAAGACGGACGGCCGTATACGGCGGTCAGGGTGGAAGACACCGGATGCGGCATTGCGGAAAAGGATTTGCCCTTCGTTTTCGACCGTTTCTATCAGACAGCCACGGAGGGACAACCGGCCGGGCAAGGCAGCGGCATAGGTCTCCATCTGGTGCGCGAGTACGCCAAACTGCATGAAGGAAAGGTCACGGTGGAAAGCCGGACGGGAGAAGGCACGGCCTTCACCCTGTATATCCCGACCGACCTGCATGGCGGAGGGGCGGCACCTGCGGCAGAAGAAAAGGCGGAATGCCGGGACGAAGAGAGCGAAATCCACGACATGCCGCCCACGGAGACGGGAAGGAAGAAGATTCTGGTGGTGGAGGATCACGACGAATTCCGTCATTTCCTGGTGGAGCAACTGCAAAAGGATTTTTGTGTGGTGGAAGCGCGCGACGGCGTGGAGGGCGAACAGGCGGCACGGACGGAGTTGCCGGACTTGATTGTGTCCGACCTGATGATGCCCCGCATGGACGGCATGGAACTGTGCCGCAGGCTGAAAGGCGACATACAGACCTCGCATATCCCGTTCATCCTGCTTACGGCCCGCAGTTCCGATGATTCGCGCATCGGGGGATACGAAGCAGGAGCGGATTCTTATATCTCGAAACCGTTCAACTGGGAAATGCTGCAAGTGCGCATCCGTCAACTCATCGAGCAGAAAGAACGGCGGCAAAAGATGTTCCGCAAGTCCATCGACGTGTCTTTCGAGGCCATCACCACGACTTCGATAGACGAGAAGCTGATGGAGAAAGCCTTGGAGGCCGTCAAGAAGAACATCAGCAATCCGGAATATTCCGTGGGCGACCTGAGCTTGGACGTGGGGATGAGCAAGACCCAGTTGAACCGTAAAATGCAGGCCATTGTCAACCTCACGCCCTTGCAGTTCATCCGTTCCATCCGGTTGAAACGGGCAGCCCAGTTGCTGAAAGCCACCACATGCAGCGTGAACGAAATAGCCGACCTCACGGGATTCAACACCATCAAGTATTTCAACCTGCATTTCAAGGAAGAGTTCGGCATGACGCCGACACAGTTCAGGGAAAAAGAAGGAAAGGCGCAAAATGACGTAACAATCGGCTGAAATCATCCCATTCCGTCGTCTGTCGTTAGGCTACTTTTGTGGTAGAAATCAAATGATGTGCCATGGAAGTAAGAAACAACGAAAAAGGACTGGCCGCGTGTTACGTACGGCAAAAGGAAGCTTTGAAGCATTATATCGCATCCCGCATCGATCGTCCCGACGAGGCGGAAGACGTGGTGCAGGATGTGTTTGAGAGACTGTGGAAGCATAAGGATTTCATAAGTCCGGAGGCTGTGGTGTCCTTGGCTTACAAGGTGGCACGTAACCTGATGGCCGACCGCCAACGAAGATACCGCAAGGAAAATGACGTGTGGGGCGAACTGTTTTACACGCAGGAGGCCTTGCAAGACACGACGGAGGAAAAAGTCTCTTTCAAGGAATTGAAACTGATGTTCGACCGTTTGGTGTTTGCCCTGCCGGAAAAGCGGCGCAAGGCGTATTGCCTGTCCTTTTTTGAAAACCTCACCCCTTCCGAGATCGCCCGTGAATTGTCTGTTTCAAAGCGTACCGTGGAACAGCATATCTTATTGGCACGCAAGGATATTAAGACGCAGTTGCAAAAGGAATACTTCAGATATGGGTGAAGCGTTTGGAGGGACTTACATTTGTACGTTTTAGAGGACTTTAAGCTGTCAAAAAGACAGTTTTTCCGGAATCCCCGTATTTCAAGAAGAAGGGAAAAAGGGCTTTTTAGGTCTTTTTTCTGTATATTTATACGGTATAAATACAATATTATGGCATAAATCCTGCATATTCGTGTGTTTTTCTCAGCCGAACGGTAAATCGTTCGGCTGAAAGCGATTTTTCATTCTCAGCATGTTGTGCGCCCAAACTCTTCCGAAAGGGGAATCCGGAGGCTGAAAGAGGCAGGAAAATGCCCTTTGAGGGGGGCTTCAGACGCTATCTGAAGAAAATCCGTTTCGCAAAAACGGAATCAAAGTGTTCCGGATATTCGCGTCCGGCTGACAGGCCGACCGCTTCCTTCCGCATCTACTCCCTGCTACCGGACAGAAAGAAAGTAAAAACAAGTCTATGCTTACAGCAAGTTAAAATCCCGCCCTCGCGAGAATGCCTTATTTATTTCCGGCTTCGGGCCAAAGGGCAAATACGCGATTCTCGTAAGGGTGGGATTGACAGATTGACAAAACGATAAAATGAGACAGAAGAACAAAAGAACAAAAGGCTGCGCAAGCCAAAATATTCTGTTCTTTTGTTCTTCTGTCTTATCCCTTTCGTTATCGAGACATCTACTTACATTCGCGTTTTATCCTGATAACCGTGAAGGAATAGGCCGGCATTTCATAGGGGAACTTCTCCCCTATTTCCATTGCGCTTTCCACCGGTACGGCATTCGTATCGGACGGGCGACCCGAAAGGACGGTCTTCTGCCCTACGGCTTGATGTCCGGCCAGCGACGGGATTTCCACATCCGTTTTGACCGCCACCGGGAGCAGGTTCACCAATTTCACGATAAGGTCGCCGCTTTCGCCGTCTTTCACCACGGAAACGCCCACGCGGCTACGCACATCATGCCGCCGGTTATCCACCGTCAGCGTAGAGGGCAGGTACTCATTTCCGGCATACTGCCCGTACATTTGCTGCACGTAATAATCCACAGTGGGTTTCACTTCCGTGTTGTTGAAGTAAATCAAATCCGGCCTCCATTGCGTATGCCCTTCCTTGGCCAAGAGCGGAGCGTATGATGTCATGCTCACCACATCGCCGTTGCGCTCTACCGAAGTCAGGAACAAAGCCGCTGCCAATCCCGTCTCGATATTGCTCGGACGTCCCGGGGCATGGGCCGCATATTCCCCCAAGTAGACCTTGGACTTATGACGGTCATAATGGTCGTAATAATCTTGGTTGTAAATGAACCATCCCGGCGTGTTGTAATTATGCTCGTCCACCATGGGCAGTTTCAAGCGGTCGGCCAAAGCCCATCCTTCTTCGTAGTCTGTTCCTTCGCAGGACGGTCCCGTCGTGCCGATGACTACGATGTCGGGATATTTGGCTCGGACGGCTTCATAAATCATCGTAAACCGTTCCGTGAACACGCGGCTGATGAGGTCTTCGTTGCCCAGTCCGATGTATTTCAGGTTGAACGGTTCGGGATGTCCGGCCTTGGCCCGTTCGCGTCCCCATCGTGTGGTTTTGGCATCGCCGTTGGCATATTCAATCAGGTCGAGCACGTCCTGTATGTACTGTCCCATCTCCTCCATCGGGATGCCGCCCTGTTGCCCAAGGCTTGTCACAATATCTTTAGAGTGATGGCTCGGGCCTCCGATACCGGAGTTCTGGCAAGGCACGCCTGCGGCCACGACCGGCAGCGGTTCGGCACCGATGTCCTCGCAGAACTGGAAATACTCGAAGTAGCCCAAACCGCGCGTCTGGTGGTAACGCCAGATGTTGGCCGCCGGTTTTCGGGCTTCCAACGGGCCGACGGTCTCTTTCCAATGATAGATGTTGTCCACCCCGTCCCCGTGGGCCAGACATCCGCCGGGGAAGCGGACGAAACGCGGACGGATGTCGGCAATGGCCTGAGCCAAGTCGGCGCGAAGCCCGTTCTTCCGTCCCTTGAATGTCTTTTGTGGGAACAGTGAAATCATGTCGAGGGCATACCGTCCGGCAGACTGCGGGATGATGACGAGCCGGGCCTGTGCCACAGTGGCCGTGGCTTTCAGCACAGCTTCCCGTTTCTTCCAGGTTTTGGAGGACAGCTTGACGGTGGTCTCGGCCACGGTCTTTCCCTGTGGGTCGACCAGACGTACCACGGCCTTTCCGCCTCCTTTGCCGTCCGGTGTACGGGTGAAAAGCGAAAAGTCGTACTTCTCGCCTTCCTTCACCGCGATGCCGTCGAATCCCGTATTCGTGAAGCCGCCGCCGGGCTGCGCCACGTCGAGCACGGCGTAATGGGGATTGTTGGGATGGACGGGCTGATCCGTGGACACGTCGAATGTCATGCCCTCGCCCTCCACGCTCCACGCGTAGCGGCTGTTCCAGTTCCGGTCCTTGTTGCCGTCGGCTTCGGAGTATTCGAAATCCCGGTTCTGTACCAGTTCGGCATACAGTCCGCCGTCGGCTGCGTAATTCAAGTCTTCAAAGAACACGCCAATCAGGTTCTCACTGATGGGTTTCGCCCGGCCTTCGTCCACGGTAATCCGCGCATTGACCGTTTGCAGTCCGGCAAACCGGGCCGCGTCGTGCTCGGCACGCTCGCCCCTCTGGGCATTGAGGGCAGAACGGTATATGCCATGGCGTTCCATGCCTTCCAATATGCCGTAGGATACTTTCAGGGCATACCCCGCAATCGTCTTGTCGCCGATTTGCACCGTGTCAGCCACCGGCATACGCCCGTTTTTCACGGCAAACTTGCCTTGCTCCGTGGCCATGAAGTATTCTTGGGGCGTCCATTTTATCAGGTCGGCGGACGAAGCATAGCCTATCGCGCTGCCTTCCGGGTCCAAGTCCCAGAAACAGTGCAACCTTCCGTCCTGCCGGTCTTGTATCAGACGCGGCTTGTACATGTATTTCCAAGCACCGAAGTCACACCGCATAAAGACCATTCCTTCCGCCACGTCCTGCCAGTGCTCCCCGTCCGCGCTCCAGACGAACTGCATGCCGCGCCGCCCGTGGTCGTTGGTCGTGGGATAAGGGAAGACATAAACGGAATCGGGGTGTGCCGCCCGTACGGGATGGGCAAGAAACTGCCCCAAGGCCATACCTATTAAAAGTTTTGAAATATTCATGTCGATAATGGTTTATTTTTTTTATGTAATCATCGTATGAACGTTTGTCTGGATTATAGACATGGAACGACTTGTTTTATTGTGCCGTCTTCATTAAAAAACACACGGTCCATGCAGACTTCGCGATGATAACCCGCTTCACGCCCCATCGTGATGCCGTCGGGGAACTTGAAGCGGTGATAGACGATGTACCATTCGTCCGTACCGGGCACTTGCAGGAAGGACTGGTGGCCTGTGGCATAAATGCCCTGGTCGGGCTTTTTGCAGACTATCACCCGGCTTTCCGACGGGTCGATCGGGCCGACAGGGGACTTGGAGCGCACGTAACGGACTTCGTAGTCCGCGCTCCGCGTGTCGTTTTTAGACCATGTGAAATAATAGTATCCGTCGCGGTAAAAGACGTAAGGCGCTTCACTGTAATGCCGGTCGTTGTCGATGAGTATCTTCGTGGTGTTCGGTTTGACGGATGCCATGTCATCGTTCAGTTCACACACGGCCATGTAATAGTTGCCCCAGTACAAATAAGTCTTGCCGCTCACGGGGTCGGTGAAAACGTCTGGGTCGATATTCTGTCCGCGTTTCATTCCGCCCGGAAGTTCCTTCCCTATCAGCGGTTGGCCGCTGTCCTTGAACGGGCCGAGCGGATGGTCGGCTACCGCCACGCCCACTTGCTTCTCTGCCGTGTAATAAAAATAATATTTGTAACTGCCGTCTGTTTGTTTTTTCTCGATGATACAAGGTGCCCATGCGTTCTTTTTCGCCCATGAAACCTGTCTCAAATCCAACACGACACGCTCTTCTTTCCACGTTTTCAAGTCGGTGGACGAGAAAGCCTTGAAGCTCGTGCCGCCCCATCCCGGTATACCGTCCGTCGTGGGATAAACGTAGTATTTTTGCGTTTGCTCGGAATACAGTATTTCCGGGTCGGCATAATAACCGGGGAACAGGGGATTTTTCTGTATGGATGCCGTGGAAACGTATTTCCGTTTGTTCTTGAGCCAGTAAGCTTCAAGCTTGTCGGCCTCCTCGGCTGTCAGATGCACCACGGCTCCATGCTTGGGAGCATTGAAATTCGTGGATTTCATCACTCCTTCGTTGAAACGTCCCAAGTTTTTAAACGTGATGAAGTCCGATGTTTCGGTAAAGGCGAAATTATGCGGCGTGATACTATATACATCGTACATCAGCACCCATTTGTCCTCTCCGAGGCGTTTCCATACCGTGGGAGCCTCGCAAGATTTCGGTTCAAAGTCGTACCAACGCGGATCGTATTCGTAGTCCCCGCTGATACGGTCGGAAACAGCCTGCTTGATACCCGGCTGTCCGTCGTGAGCCACGTAGAAAAGATGGTACTTATCCCCTACCTTGGTGATGTCGCCGTCGATGGCCGAAACCGTTTCGTCCGGGTATTCGTAGAGCAGTTGGGGCAGACTCTCGATACGGTCGAAATCATCGTTTACGTACACGTAATACAGTTTGTTGCGTTCGTTGCGGAAGCGCATGGTGTAGTAAATCATCAGTTTGCCCACTCGTTCGTCGTAAGCAATTTCGGGTGCCCATGCGCAGCCTATTTCACTCAATCCGGCTGTCAGTTGGTCGAAACGGATGTTGGCGCGTTTCCAGTTTACCAAGTCCCACGACTTCATCAGCACAAGCCCCTTATTGTTTCCCCAACCGTACATGTTACGGTCGCGCTCCCACTCCGTTTCGCGGTAACCGTCGCAGCGGGCAAAGACATGGAGGTCGGTCATGGCCAAATAGAATGCGCCGTCCGGTCCACGGTAGATATAGGGGTCGCGTATCCCTCTTTGGTAAGCAATCGTATCGCCGGCCAAGACGGGTTCCCCGTCGTTCAGAGCCGTGAACGTGTATCCGTCTCGGCTCAATGCCATGTAAAGGCCGTGCGTTTCGTCCTTGTGGAACACCATCAGGTAGGCACTCAGGTCTTTTTCCTGTGGCACGGCGTTTTTATAACGGAACCGGTGGAAAGCGGCTTCACCCTTCCCGATGGAAACCAACCCTATACGTAAGGCATAGAAACCTTTATAGGCGTTGTGGTGCATGCCGGACACATCTATGCCTTCGGCCAGTGTGATCCATTCCTTTCCGTCCTTTCCAACCGATATGGAGACGTGGTTGCCTTGGTTCTTTATCCGTACCGTGAACTGTCGGCCTAACGTGTTGGGCAATTCTGTCTTTTGTCCGGCGTGCCGGTAGACGGTGAATGTCTTGCCGTCCGACACCAGTCCGGCGTATGCTTTTTCGCTATAATAAAGCAGGAGTCCGGCTGTATTGTTTTTCCCAACCGTGACTTCAACTTGGGTTTCGTAGTTCTTGTCTTCTGCGGTAGCCAACAACAAACGGCCGTCCGCCGGAGTCTTGCCTTTAGCCTTCAGCCGCAGTGTCCGGTTTTCGAGGGTCACGGCTTTCGGGGTATATTCTTTCCAGAACGTCCATTGCAGGCCCAGTTCCGCTCCTTGGAAGTCGTCGGAAAGTTCCAGACCGTGACGGACGGGAACCTCTGCCTTGGGAAACGTGCCTGTGGACTTGGCACGACACCATCCGTCCGGTGTCCACTCGATCGGTTCGATAAGGGTTTGACGTCCCAAAGTATGGTAACCTTTGGCGTATGCGTGGTACACCACCCACCAGTTTCCGTTTACGTCGTCTATCAGTGTGCCGTGTCCCCTGGACCACCAGCTTTCTCTTTCACTGTAAGTGTGCACCAACGGGTTGAACGGAGAGTTCTCCCACGGACCGAGTACGCTTTTCGAGCGTGCCGTCACGACCATGTGACTGGTGCCCGGTCCGGCAGTTCCGCCTTCGGCCGACGTGAGGTAATAGTAGCCGTTGTGGTAGTTCAGTTTCGGAGATTCCAGATACATGCCTTCCGTCCGCCAGTTCCGGGGATAGGGCCAACCGTCGTAGACCTTTTTCACCTCGCCCACCGTAGACAATCCGTCGTCGGAGAGCTGCACGACTTTGCCTTCGGAGAGATAGAGGTAACGTTTTCCATCCGCATCGGCCACATGCCCGGGGTCGATGCCGTCCACCTTCAAATCTTTCGGTGCACTCCACGGCCCGCGGATGTCGTCCGCCCATATCACCCAGTTCGTTCCGGCAGCCGGATAATAGATGTAATACCTATTATTATACTTCACCAAATCCGGTGCCATGGCCGAGCCTTCCCATTGCGCCATGGCACGGCATACCGGTTCCCAATGCTCCAAGTCCTGGGAATGCCAGATGAGGAAGCCCGGCGCATAATAAAAAGGAGAATGCGTCATGTAGTAATCCTTCCCGTCGCGCAGGATGGTGGGGTCGGGATAGTCTCCGGCAAGGATGACTTTCGGAAAGTCTTTTGCACAGACGGCCCAACTCAGTAAGGAGAACAAGACAAGAGAAACATACTTTTTCATAAATTCATCGTTGATTTTTGCTGTTGTGTTGAAAAGGCAGGCAGGCCGTCCCCTGAAAAAATGGTTGGTGGCCTGTCTGCCTGAATTGCATTTTACTTCATTCTGCTCTATTTCACTACGTATTTTTTTCCGTCCATGATGTAGATGCCCTTATGCAGACCGCGCAGAGCCTCGGACTTCCTTACTTGTCTGCGTACCATCCGGCCGGACAAGTCATATACATCCACTTCTTTCATCAGGTCATTGTTATCCACGGAGGGAGCCGAGATATTGTCGCCTTTGTTCGGACCTACGTAATAAAGGCGGAAATTATCGGCAAACCAATATTGTCCGTTCCCGGTAATGACGCCGCTTCCCTTGATACCGATGACCAGGCTTCCGTTTTCCACATAAATTTCCGGTATGACCGTGGTGGTAGACAACGTGTTTTGAGCGATGTCCCATGCGTCGGTATCGGCATTGAAAACAGCTTCCGCGTATACGCTGTCGCTGAATACGTAAACCGTGCTGTCGTTTTGGTTGATGTCGGGTACAATCTCGGTAGACACATTGCGCGTCAAAGCATACAACTGCAACAGTTCCGGAGTCTTCGTACACCAAGTGGCAGCCTCCAAACGGTAAGCTCCATCGGGTAAGGCGACCTTGCTTTCTTGTGCCCCATAGTTGCCCAAAACTTGATGGTAATCGGTAGAAGAAGCGATGTTGTTGCTTGCTTTTCCGGACCAGCTCCAACAATACAACCAAGTGTCGCCGCTTGTCGCTTTGGTACGTTCCTGACTGTCGGCCGTCGTTTGGCACTCCCAACCGTTGGCTACGGTGTTGATTGGCGTATTATTTTCGTCCACTGCATTTTGATAGATATTCGGATTGACAATGAAACTCGTCATGTCCAACGGGTTTTCTTTGGCGTTTTCTTTCACGTCCTGTGTCATGGCTTCCACACATTCCATCTTCAACAGTTCCGTGAATTCGTCGGCATCGATTTGGTCAATCTCATCGCTTTTCAAAAGTGCCACCACGTTTTTATACGCTTCGCTTTCGGTCAATCCGCCGATTTGGTCGGCCAAGGTTTTGGCTTTACCCAACGGGAAGCAGAGCGCGATGGAAGCTTTCAAAGCTTCGGTCGCATCGTTCAATACAGTTGTCTTCTCAACGATCCTTTCGTCCAAGTAATTTCCCCATGTCATCTTTTCCGCGTAAGCCGCAGCGTCCTCCAATGCCATGGAGAAATCGGCCGTAACCTTAGGTTGGGCTACAACCAGACCTTCATTTAATTGACCATTCAAAACGGTACCGTTGCTTAAGAGAGGCGTGAGGGTTTCATAATTTGTAATAATCGTGTTGCCTTCTTCCAACATGCGGTCCATATCCTCGATGGCTAATTGTAGCTCTTCTTGTGTTCCGGATTCGATGATGTCGGGATAACCGTCTTCCGGATCCAAGGCAAAACCGAGGTCGTCGCTGTCGTCGATACCGGCTTCCACCATCTTTTCATGCAGCAGGGCTGCTTCATCCAGTCGGGCTTGCAGACGGTCGCGGTAAGCAGAGATTACATCGCTCTTGATGTAATAAAGGCGGAAGTTGTCGGCATACCAACTTTTACCGTTTCCACCTGTCGTGCCTACGCAAACCATACCGATATGAAGTTTACCGTCGCGCACTTCGAAGTTCTCTGTTTCCGTCGTTGTAGCCAGAGCATCGCGTGCTTCTACATAGGTGTCCCAATCTTCATTGCTTTCCGCAAAGGCGAAATCCACGCTGTCTGTCGAGGCGTACAAGAGTACGTTGGTCGCTCCGGCGTTTGTATAAGTGGCTGCTTTCAATATGTACAGTCCATCCGGTAACTTCACCGCTCCTTCTTCGTCGCTTCCTATAGTTTGGCCATAGCGTGAGGGGTTCAGACGGGAACCGGTCCAACTGTTACAGAAGAGATCTGAATTACCTGTACCTTCCGTAGACGTGTACCACGTACCGTCCGCAGCCCCTTTGTCGCAATCCCAACCGGAAGGAGGAGCCATTTCCGATACGGTTTGGAATACGTTCGGATTGACAATGAAACTGGTAAGTTCTATCGGATTGTCATCGGATGCCGTAGAAAGGAACTCCGGAGTCATGGCTGTACGGCATTCTGCATTGAGAGCCTGTGCGGCCAAAGCCACATCGTCGTAAACCAATTCCGTGGAGGCCAACAATTCAGCTACTTTCTTGTAAGCTTCGGTTTCTGCCAAACCGCCGATACGGTCGGCCAATGCTTTGGCTTTCTGTAATGAATAGCTTAGGCTGATGTAAGCCACGGCATTGGATGTTGCCGTGTTCATGGCCGTAATGCCGTCGCCAATCGCTTCAGTGACTTCTTTCATTGTGGACAGTTTCAGAACCTCTTCCGCAGTTCCGACAGCGTCTTGCAGTTCTTGCTTTACGGCATCTGTCACATTATATGTCCCATCTTCCATTTGCGTTAACAGTCCGGTTGCTTTGGCCATGCTTGCTGTCAACTCAGCCCCCTTCGTACAAAGCCCTAAAGCTGTGGCTGTGTTTTCTTCGAGGATAACGGCTGCGGCGGCGATTTCCTCCTCCGGAGTGTTTTCATTGTAGCTGCCGTACTGTTCGACGAGGGCGGTCAACTCGGAGGCGGACGCTATACCCAAAGTTTCCAACGAATCGCGCAGCGTTTCCAATTTTGAGATTTTGACGGAGAAGGCATCAAACGCGCTTCCCTCGAAATACAGTTTGAAATTGTCCCAACAAGACCATGTTCTACCCGCATTGGTATTGGATGCGATCCCCATCAGCATGCCGCTTCCGTCTTGTTGTACGGTGAATGTCACCTCGTTCCGATAGCTTTCAGGATATTTGGTCAGCCAAGCGTTCAGCCCTTCCATGCCGTTGGGCCATCCGTTTAACTGGTTGGCTACACTGGCATCTGCAGGTTCGCTGTACAAGGACTTCAGCTTCACCGAATCCTTTCCTGCAAACAGGTAAGCATTGATAATTTCCGTGCCGGCGTTGTAGGCCGCTCCATTATCATTTCCGCCTGCACGGTGGAACCCTTGTACCGTAAGTTTGTAATGACCGGCTTTCAACCCTAACACGTTTTGCGAGGCAGAATTATAAGACTGGAAGAACTCTGCATTCAACCATGTGGCATTCACGCCGGGAAGCGCAGTCCCGGCGTCCCACCCGTCCGTCGTACCGGTGGAGAAGTCTGCATTGGTGATGTAAGTGTCTGTCACATCAATCCATTCTTGTGCATACACAGTTCCCGTGCAAAAAGCAGCCCACGCCATTGTGGCCAGCAGATGCTTGGCCCCTCTGCGCGGCAAATCCTTAAAAAAGTCGTTTTTTCCCATAATAGTAAAAAGTAAGGTTCAATCTTTTTCGGACTGTTACGGCTGAACCTGTTGGCCGTAACACCGATTCCAATCACGTTTTATATATAGGACGAACGACGGAGCGAAAATACCTAATTTGCCCTCGATTTTTTAACATTTGGCTCGAAATGCCTCTTAATTGTCAGGAGAAAGCGAAACAGACCTGCTTCCTTTACTGTTTTTTTCGTACCTTTGCGCCCAAATTATTAAGGTTGGGTGTTTTTCTACATACCAATCAAACATACACAAGAAGAAACCAATGGAAGAATCAAACAAGTCCGAATTAAAAGCAGAGTTGATATACGGGTTGAACGACCGACCGCCTTTGCGCGAAACTTTATTTGCAGCCTTGCAGCATTTATTGGCCATTTTCGTGGCTATCATCACCCCGCCGCTCATCATAGCCGGGGCTTTGAAGTTGGATATAGAGACGACCAGTTTCTTGGTTTCCATGGCATTGTTTGCTTCCGGCGTGTCCACGTTTATACAATGTAGGCGAATCGGAGGTATCGGTACGGGATTGCTGTGCATACAGGGCACGAGCTTTTCTTTCATCGGTCCTATCATCTCTGCGGGGTTGACCGGAGGCCTTCCCGTTATTTTCGGGGCTTGTATGGCGGCCTCTACGGTAGAGATGTTGATTAGCCGCTTATTGAAATATACCCGTAAAATCATTACTCCGTTGGTTTCCGGTATTGTCGTGACGCTGATTGGTATGAGTCTTATCAAAGTGGGGATTACGGCCTGCGGAGGTGGTGCGGTGGCCAAAAGCAACGGGACTTTCGGTAGCTTTGAGCATGTCGGCCTGGCGGCTTTGGTTTTGTTGCTGATTATTTTCTTCAACAGAAGTTCGAACCGTTATCTGCGTATGAGTTCGATTGTCATCGGACTGGTCATCGGTTACGCGGTGGCTTGGTGTATGGGTTTGGTGGACTTTTCTTCGGTGCAGAGTTATGGAGGGTTTAATATACCTGTTCCTTTTAAATACGGCTTGTCTTTTGACTGGTCGGCTTTTATCGCTTTGGGACTGGTGTATTTGATTACGGCGATTGAAGCCTACGGCGACATCACGGCCAATTCACTCATCTCGGGAGAGCCGGTAGAGGGAAAGACGTTTGTGAAACGGGCTTCCGGAGGAATTTTGGCCGATGGGTTCAATTCCATGTTGGCCGGAGTATTCAATTCCTTCCCGAACTCAGTCTTTGCCCAAAACAACGGGATGATACAGTTGACCGGAGTGGCGAGCCGTTACGTGGGATATTATATCGCAGGATTCCTTATTTTACTGGGACTTTTCCCGGCCGTGGGTCTGGTGTTCTCTTTGATGCCCGAACCAGTATTGGGCGGTGCCACGTTGTTGATGTTCGGCACAGTGGCTTCCGCCGGAATCCGTATTATTGCAGCTCAGACCATCGACCGCAAAGCCACATTGGTGATGGCGTTGAGTTTTTCTTTGGGATTAAGTGTGGAATTGGTGCCCGAGATTCTTTCGCAACTGCCGGAAACGGTGAGAAACATATTCTCGTCCGGTATCACGACCGGTGGTGTCACAGCTATTTTGGCCAATGCCTTGATTCGTATTAAAGAATAGGTAGAAAGGAAAAGAACGGATTTGGGCAAGCGTAAAAACAACCGGATAGAGGAAGAACAGCGTACGGTGGAATTGATGATTCGTCTCTACTGCCGCTACAAGGAAGGCCACAGGACTTTATGTCCGGAGTGTCGTGAAATGTTGGATTATTCCCGTGCACGTCTATCACGGTGTCCCTTCCAGAAAGATAAGCGTACGTGCCGTCTTTGCACCATACATTGCTACCGTCCGGACATGAAGCGACGCATCCGGAAAGTGATGCGATATGCAGGTCCGCGTATGTTATGGTATCATCCCCTGATTGCTTTGCGGCATTTATGGCGGGAATATAGGGGATAAAGCTACGATTATTCAGAAGGTTTTTGATAATAATAATACCACCAATACGTATTTCCGTACATGCGTCGGCATTGGTTCGAGCGTTCCGTCGCATGAGTATATTGCATACCGTAGTGGAGGAAGTCGTTCAGGTTTGTTTCTATTACGCTGTTTTTGTACGTAATGGCCGGAGTGGTATGCAAACGGTTATATAGAATGAGAGCCTCTTTGTAATGTAACGGGAGGTTGTCGTTCACTTCATGGCAACGTGGCAGTACGGTGACAAAAGCATCAAGGTTCTTATCCAACAGATAGGCGCAAAGCAAGTAGTCTTTTGCAGCAGCAGTGGCCGAAGGCCGTTGGGACAGAAGTTCGAGAAACCGGGTGTTGTCTTTCAAATTTTTCCCCGGCTTTCCCCCTAAATGTTTGTATAAGGCCTTCGTCCAATCATGAGCGTAGGTTGTATCAGACAAACTGGGCAACAGACCTTGGCTACCGTTATATTGAGGAAAATCGAAAAGCTTCTCGCCTAAAAGATTCTCACGGCTTAGTGCAAACACTCTCATGGCAGTCAGGCTTCGGTCTGTCTGCAATGATTTGGCTCCTACTTGCAACGCCAACGAGTCCTGCCCTTCGACGAGGTATCTCTCGGCTTTGAGCCGGTAGTGGTATACATCTTTCGTATTGGCTATGCTGTTAACCATGCAGAACTGCAATGCAAGCCATAGGAAATTCACCCATAGGAAGGAAAAAGCATTCTGTTTTCCGTTTTTACGGTCCGGGAAATGCAGAGCCATCCATGTCACAAGGATATACAAAAAAATACAGACCGTGAGCCATATCCAATTGGTGGACAATTGTACATTCCACCCTGTTTGAGGAACAATGGACGTAAGTAATCCCAACACGACGCACGACGGGAAATAATAGAGTGCATGGAAACGCAACGGATATACCATTATCCGCCGAAAAACTCCCTGCAATAACAGTAGCAGAAGGGTAATGATGACCGTTCCCCACAGCGGAGAATAGACGGTCTGCCCTTTCGACAACAAATGTTGTGCGGTAGCCAATAAGTCAGCCTGCATCACAAACAGGTAAAGCAGGGAGAACAAGGTGAAAAGAGAACCGCATACCCATGAAATCATGCGTGCGGTTCTTTTCTTATATGTCGGTTTGTACATCCGGAATCCAGTTTCAGTTTATTTGTTTTTACTCTTATTTATTTTCCGTCTTTTTATCTTCTTGCGCCCTACGGAGTACCATGGCAGAACGTGCCGGAAGATAGAGTTTGAGCCATCCCTTTCCATCGCGGGCCAAAAGCGGGTCGAAGTTGGTCAAGTGGCGGAGGCTGTCATCATTCAATCCGTGTCCGCCGAATGCCGGCGCGTCAGTGTTCAGAATCACGTCGTAGGCTCCTTGAGGCACCATGAAGCCGTAATCCGTATACGAACGGGCATAGCTGAAGTTAAAGACAAATATGAGGTTATTACGGCTATAGGCCAATACTTGGTCGCCATCGTTATGCCAGATTTCCGTCACGGGAGATTTTTGGATATTTTTCTCCTTGCCGATAATATCCAACATCGCCTTGTCGAAGTCACCTAAATAATGATAGCACAACTCTTTATTATCTACAAGATTCCACTGTCTCCGGGCATACTTGTGACTCCATCCGTTACCCTCACGCGGAAAATCAATCCATTCCGGATGACCGAACTCATTACCCATGAAATTCAGATAACCGCCGTTGATGGTGGAAACCGTAAGCAGACGAATCATTTTATGCAAGGCTATACCGCGTTCTACGGCGTAGTTCTCATCTCCTTTTTTGAAGTGCCAATACATGTCGGCATCTATCAGGCGGAAAATGATAGTCTTGTCGCCCACCAAAGCCTGGTCGTGGCTTTCACAATAAGATATGGTCTTCTCGTCCGCCCGTCGGTTCGTCACTTCCCAGAACATGCTGCTGGGTTTCCAGTCCTCGTCCTTCTTTTCTTTAATGGTCTTTATCCAATAGTCGGGAATGTTCATGGCCATGCGGTAGTCGAATCCGTATCCGCCACCTTTGAACGGGGCAGCCAATCCCGGCATGCCGCTCACTTCCTCGGCTATGGTAATGGCTTTGGGGTTGACTTCGTGAATCAATGCGTTGGCCAACGTCAGGTAACAGATGGCATTGTCGTCTTGATGCCCGTTGAAATAATCCCCATAGTTGCAGAACGCCTCGCCCAACCCGTGGCTGTAATAGAGCATAGACGTGACACCGTCGAAACGGAAACCGTCGAAATGGTACTCGTCCAACCAGAATTTGCAGTTGGACAACAGGAAGTGTATGACTTCGTTCTTGCCGTAATCGAAGCACAAACTGTCCCACGCCGGGTGTTCGCGCCGTCCGCCCGAATAGAAATACTGGCAGGGGTCACCAGCAAAATTGCCCAAGCCTTCCACTTCGTTCTTCACGGCGTGGGAGTGCACGATGTCCATAATCACGGCGATGCCCATTTTATGTGCCTCGTCGATGAGTCGTTTCAGTTCCTCCGGCGTACCGAAACGGCTGGAAGCTGCAAAGAAACTCGATACATGATAGCCGAAACTTCCGTAGTAAGGATGTTCTTGTATGGCCATGATTTGTATGCAATTGTACCCATCGGCAGCGATGCGGGGCAGCACGTTTTCACGGAACTCATTGTAAGACCCGACTTTCTCTGCATCCTGCGCCATACCGATGTGGCATTCATAAATCAGTAAGGGAGCCGTATTGGGGCGGAAAGTCTTCTTTTTCCACACGTAAGGCTGTTCGGGTGCCCAGACTTGCGCACTGAAGATTTTGGTCTGTTCGTCCTGTACCACGCGGCGGCACCATGCCGGAATACGTTCGCCGCATCCGCCGTCCCAATGTATTTTCAACTTGTAGAGGTCACCGTGTTTGAGGGCGTTGCCGCGCAATTTGATTTCCCAGTTCCCGGTGTCCTTTATCCTTTTCAACTTGTATTTCGGCGATTCCTTCCAATCATTGAAGTCGCCTATCAAATAGATTTCGGTGGCATGGGGCGCCCATTCGCGGAATACCCACCCCGTAGCTGTGCGGTGCAGGCCGAAATATAAGTATCCCGAAGCGAAATCCGACAAAGAGCATTTTCCATTTTGTGTGAGTTCGGCGATTTTGTCTTCCGCATGCTGGTGGCGACCCACGATAGCGGCTTCATAATCTTTCAGCCAAGGGTCGTTTTTAATAATATCCAAAGTCTTTGGAGTTGACTTTACCGTTGATTTTGCCATAATAAGAATAGAATTAAGGTGTTATTTTTATTGTTGATTCCAATCATCCGATACCGGAATTTTAAAGACGGCTTTCTTCAAAGCTGTCGGTGTTACGCCCGGCGCATGTGCGTCTTGCGGGAAAAAGATGGCAAACATGCCTTTCTTTACGGTGACGAAACTTCCGGAGCACTCTTTATAGAATGAAATGTCTTTGGTTTCATCGTATGGCGTAGGCTTCAATTCTTTTAAGGGGGAATATCCCATGGTTTCATCGCCCGTAAGAGGTATTTGTATGTCTATCATTTTCTTGTGTGATTCGAGAACGGCTTGAGTCGGAGCCTTGGGCGGGATGGTCTGCAAATTTACGAAACATCCGTCGGCATCCCATTCAAAGCGTCCTTCCGGCAAAGCCCGCAAGTCATGGCTGTCCAGAAAGCCGACAACCGTCTTCAACATCGGGAGAAGACGGATATAATCTTTCAGATGTGTTATGTCGTCGATAATCATAATGTCAGAGTTTTATCGTTCTATCGGTGCAAATATAGACGTTTGTCCGGATATCTCACTCATGTTTCAGTAACTTTTTATGCCTTTGGAGCACTTTCAAGAGCTCTTCATGCACTTTTCCGTTCGAAGCCAATACTTCTTTGGCATCAGGACCGTTTGAGTTTCCGCTAAAGTCGGTCATTCGTCCGCCGGCCTGTTTCAGGATGATGTATCCTGCCGCAATATCCCATGGACCTAAGAAGGCTTCGATAAAGATTTCAAAACGTCCCGCCGCGACATAGCATAATTCTGCCGCAGCGGAACCCAGCATGCGTATGCCGCTTACGTGTCCATACAAATCACGCATCAGCGGCAAGATAAAAGGACTATAGCGTTCCGCCTTGTAGGGAAGTTCCGGCATGATAAAAGATTGGTCGAGCACGCTCTGGTCGCTGACGCATATCTCCTTGCCGTTCAAGTAAGCCCTACTGTTTTTGTGGGCCCAAAAAAGTTCCTCACGGCCGCATTCGTACACTACGCCCAACAGTATTTCCTCGCGGTTGCGCAAGGCAATGCTTACGCAATACGGCGTGCAGTCGTGAATATAATTGCTCGTCCCGTCCAAGGGGTCCACCACCCAACAGTATTCCTGTTCTTCCAGCGAACCGGACCCTTCTTCGGCAATAAAACCGGCTTCGGGGAGCAATTCATGCAACCTCTCCACGATACGTTTTTCAGATGCTTTGTCCACGTACGACACATAGTCATGCGCCGCTTTCTGCTCCACACGGCTACGGTCGAAAGAAAGCCGTTCCTTTTTTAAAAACTCACCGGTCTGTCTGGCCAGTTTCTTGACTTCCTCAGTCAGAAAATCCAAGTCCATTTATGTTCCTCCTATTTTACTATCACTCCGTGGCTGTATTCTCCTTTTTGGACGATATTTCCGTTTTTGTCTTTCATCACGAAAGGACCGTCCTTCTCATTGTCCTTGAAGTTTCCTTCGAAGCGCATTCCGTTTTCGTCCTCCATGATGCCGGGGCCGTTCTTCTCTCCGTTCTTGAACATTCCTTTGAATTTCGAGCCGTCTGTCATACGCAAGATGCCTTCCCCGTCCATTTGTCCGTCTTTCCAGCTTCCTTCATAGGTATCGCCGTTGCTCCATACATATTTTCCCTGTCCGTCGCGTTTGTTGGCTTTCCACATGCCGGTGTACGACGCGCCGTTGTGCCATGTGAACGTACCTTTACCGTCTTGGAATCCGTTCTTGAACTGGCCGACGTACTTGTTGCCGTTGGCAAAAGTGAAAATACCTTCACCCGTGCGTTCGCCTTGCACGTAACCGCCTTCATATTGGTCGCCGTTGTGGAATTTGTACACCCCTTTTCCGTGCTGCACGTCGTCCACCCATTCTCCGGTATATTTGTCCCCGTCGGCATAGTTGAACGTACCTTTACCGTTGCGTTGGTTGTCTTTCCACATGCCGTCGTACCATGAACCGTCGTTCCAGTCAAAGATGCCTTTGCCGTTTTTTTGGTCGTTGCTCCATTCTCCCCGGTAGAATGCCCCGTTGGCGTATTTATATTCCCCGTAACCTTCCCGCTTGTCGGCTTCCCAGTTACCTTTATACACGTCTCCGTTGTAATAATACATGGTGCCCTGTCCTTGTTGGAAGTCGCGAAACCACAGGCCTTCGTATTTGTTGTTGTTCATGAAATAATATATGCCATGCCCGTGTTGCTGGTCTTGAAACCATTCGCCTTCGTATTTTTCTCCGTCAGGGAATTTATACACGCCGTATCCTTGGCGTTTGCCTTTCACGTATTCGCCTTCGTAAGAGTCTCCGTTTTTGAAGTGGGTGATGCCCTTGCCGTAAGGTTTGCCTTTGAACAGCTCACCCTGGTATTCCGCACCGTCTTTAAAAGTATAATTCCCTATTTTGATTTCTTGGGCGTAGCCTTGCAGGACAGGCCATAACAAAACTATGCCGAAGAGTTTGTGTTTCAATCCCATTGCCGTATTGTCTGTATTTAGAATGTGTTATCGTTTGGTCCTGTTCTTCAGGAAAGCTTCGGCCGCTTCGAGGTCGGCCGGTGTGTCGATGCCGATGGTTTCTATTTCGCTGATGCCCACCTTGATGGTATAGCCGTTTTCCAACCACCGTAATTGTTCCAACGATTCGGCCAGTTCCAACGGCGATTGCGGCAGGGAGGTGAGTTCTTTCAACACGTCGGCCTTGTAGGCATACAAGCCGATATGCTTGTAGTACACATGCTCCTTCAGCCACTCCGTTTTATCCTTGTTGCGTTGGTAGGGAATGATGGAACGGCTGAAATAAAGAGCCTGCATCCGGCGGTTGACCACTACTTTGGGCGAGTTGACGTTTTCCAAGGCAGGCCAACCGTCGGCCGGCGTGAAAGGTTTCACCAAAGTGGCGATTTCCGTTTGCGGATCTTCAAAACAAGCCTTTACGGCCTCCAACTGCTGCGGTTGGATGAAAGGTTCGTCGCCCTGGATGTTGACGACCACGTCGTATGGTTTGCCCTGCAATACGTAAGCCTCATAGCAGCGGTCCGTGCCGCTCTTGTGGTCCGCGCGGGTCATGACGGCCTTGCCGCCGAATCCTTCTACCGTCTTGAGAATCCGTTCGTCATCGGTGGCCACGAGCACGTCGTCCATCACGCCGGACACTTGCTCGTACACTCGTTGGATGACAGGCTTGCCGCCCAACATGGCCAAAGGCTTGCCCGGAAATCTTGTGGAAGCATATCGTGCCGGAATAATCCCTATGTAATTCATTTTTTAGCTATTAATAAAGTATGCCATACAAAAATACAAAAAGATTTTGTAAGGGAGGGTAAAACTCCTTATTTTTGTGAATAAAAAGAACGGATGAAGAAGTGTTTCATAGGATTGGGCAGCAATGAACGCACGGCGGCACGGCTTCTGGCAGCGCAGTCCGACCTGCGCAGGTCGTTTCCCGGCATCGTGTTCAGCCGTCTGGTGTGGACCGCCCCCGTGGGTTTCGATTCGCCCCGCATGTTTTACAATCAGGTGGCTTGCTTTACTACTCCGCTCACGGCATCGCAAGTCCGCGAATGCCTGAAAAAGATAGAACGTGACCACGGACGTACACCGGACGATAAGGCGCGAGGCATCGTGAAAATAGACATTGACCTGCTGTGTTACGACGGAGAAGTCCTCAAACCGCAGGACTGGCAGCGAGGCGATGTCTGCGAGGGGGTGGCGGAACTGGCCTCTTCCTGAAGGACGGAATGCCGACACATATTTCAAATCATAAAAACAAAAAAGCGTATGAGAACAAGACTTTTATTCATGCTGTTCCTTGCCGGATGGGCATGGGGCACGGCGCAGGCCGCCACGGACGAAGGGCGTTACATTGAAGTGACCGGTACTTCCGAGGTGGAAATCGTACCGGACGAGATACATTACATCATCGAAATCAAGGAATACTTTGCCGAAGAATTCGATGGCAAATCCAAGGAGGAAGATTACCGCACGAAGGTACCCTTGGCCCGGATAGAGGAAGGGCTGCGGGAGACACTCCGGGAAGCCGGTGTCCCGGACGAAGCTGTGCGCACACAGGAAATCGGCGACTATTGGCGCGAGAGCGGACGGGAGTTCCTCGTCTCCAAGCGGTTTGACCTCACGCTGACCGACTTCAAGCAAATCGACCGTATTGTCCGGCATGTGGACACCAAAGGCATCCATACGATGCGCATCGGTGAGTTGAAAAACAAAGACATGCAGCTTTACCATCAAAAAGGAAAAATAGCCGCCTTGATGGCCGCCCGGGAGAAAGCCGCTTATTTGGTGGAGGCATTGGGCCAGAAACTTGGAGGCGTGGAGCGCATCATTGAGAACGGAAACAACGGCTTTTCTCCCGTGTTCACGGCACAAAGCAACGTAAGTTCTTCCGACGCGGCTTCTTTCGATGGTTTTCGTACGATTAAGAACCATTATTCCATGTCGGTTCGTTTTGAAATTTTAGACCAATGAAAACGGACTACGAAATCAGGCAAGAGACGGAGAAAGACTATCCGCAAGTTTTCAAGTTGGTGGAAGAAGCCTTCCGGGACATGAAAGAGAGCGACCATCGCGAACAGTTTCTGGTGGAGCGACTTCAGCATTCCCCCGCATTTGTTCCGGAACTTTCTTTGGTGGCCGACGGGGACGGCGGCGTGGTCGGCTACGGCCTGATGACCCGTGTGTCGATTCGTTCGGGAAGTCTGGATGCGGAATCCTTGGCGTTGGCTCCTGTGACCGTACGGCCGGACAGGCAATCCATGGGCATAGGCAGCACTTTGATTCGGGAGCTGCATGCACGGGCCGCCCGATTGGGCTACAAGTCGGCCGTCGTGTTGGGGCACGAAGGGTTTTACCCCCGCTTCGGATATAGGAAAGCTTCGGACTTTGGGATAACATTTCCTTTTGAAGCCCCCTCGGAATGTTGCATGGCTGTCGAGTTGGTGGCCGGAGGCTTACGGGACATACGGGGTGTGGTATGCTATCCGGAAGCTTTTATGGAATGACGGGGACTGTCCGGGTAAGAGTTGACATAAGAACAAAAGAACAAAAGGCTGCGCATGTAAGAAAATGATGTCCTTTTGTTCTTTTGTCTTATCCTATCATTTATTTTGTCATACTGTCAGAATGTCAAATCCGCTCCCGTGAGAATCGCGTGTATGGGGGCAGGGCAAGCCTCCGAAGATTTTAAGCGATTCTCGCGAGTTTTGCCTGATTCAAAAAGAAAGAAAAAATGTGGTCGTGCCTGTCATTTGGGTGGGTCCGGCAGTACGCTTTGCCGCATGGCGCACCGTTCCGTGTAAGTCGGATGGGACTTTTCAGGTACAGGATGTTGCGGTGTCCTTGTCGGCCGGACAAGGGCAAATAATTTTGCCATGCGCAGAAAAAGCCGGTAAAAAAGGCCGTGAAGCGACCCCCGGCTTTGATTTTCGGACGTGCATTTTCATGTCTGCGCCGAATGAAAAATCGCTTTCAGCCGAATGATTTTCCGTTCTCAGTCGAACGATTTCATGCTTTCCACAAAAAATCCGAAAAAACTCCGCTTGTCACCTCTTCAACCCGTGCTTCTTCACAGGACAACCCCAAAAAGGAAGCCTTTTTTCGTGCTTCCCTTTCGGGGTTGTTCTCATGATTTCTATTCTCAAAAATGACCTTCTGTATCTTTTTTAAGGGTTTTGGTGACATTTTGTTTGCAAGACATGGCTTATTCGAAAACTTCGTCGATGCCGCCGTATTCCTCTACCGGAGCCTCTTCCGTCAGGATCGTGTCTTGGCAAGGGTCGAATCCTTCGGGAATTTTGAACTTCTCGTCGGGGGAATATCCCAGGTCTTTGTCCTTATATACCTTTTGGAAGAAATAGGCGCAGACGGGTAAAGCCGAAGAGGCTCCCTGTCCATATGTCATGCTGTTGAAATGGATGTCGCGGTCTTCGCCGCCTACCCAACAACCGGCAGAAAGCGACGGCGTGAAGCATACGAACCAACCGTCGGAGTTCCGGTTGGTGGTTCCCGTTTTTCCTCCCATGTCGGCATTCACGTTGTAACGGAAGCGCATGCGGCCGCCCGTACCTCCGTTCATGACGCCTTGCAGCATGATAATCATCTTATAAGCGCTTTCCTCGCTGATGACTTCCGTCATGCGGGGCTGGAACTCCCCTACTACATTCCCTTCGTTGTCTTCTATCCGCGACACGAAAAGGGGAGCCGTACGAATGCCGCGGTTGGCAAAGGCCGTGTATGAACTGACCATCTCGGCCACGGAGATTTCACAGGGACCGAGGCACAGCGACATGGAAGGATGGATGTCACGGTTGAGCACGCCGAACTCGTGAATCAGCCGCACCAAAGCCGACGGGCTGAGACGACTCATCAGGTAGGCCGAAATCCAGTTGTTGGACTGGGCCAGTCCCCATTTCAGCGTAACCATTTCTCCGTATCGGGAGCGGCTGCCGTTGCGGGGTGTCCAAGGCTTGCCGGCCACGATATACGTCTGTTGCACGTTCGGCGCAAGGTCGCAGGGCGACATGCCGTTCTCCATGGCCAGCGTATAGAGGAAGGGCTTGATGGTAGACCCGACCTGACGGCGGCCCACTCCGGCCATGTCGTATTGGAAATAGCGGTAATCCGGTCCGCCCACGTAGGCTTTCACGTATCCCGTGCGGGTATCCATACACATGAATCCTGCACGCAGGAAACTTTTGTAATAACGGATAGAGTCCATCGGCGTCATAATGGTATCCACTTCTCCGTGGTAAGAAAATACGGTCATTTCTTGGGGCGTATTGAATGCCTTTTGGATGTCCTCTTCCGTTGCGCCGCCCTTTTTCATCTTGATGTAACGTTCGCTCTGTTCCATCGAACGGCGCATGATTTTTTCCACTTCTTTCGTAGAAAGTTGGTTGGAGAACGGGCGTGTCGTCTGGTGACGCTTTTCTTTGTCGAAGATGGGTTGCAGGTAACCGGCCACATGTTCCTCCACGCTTTCCTCCGCATATTGTTGCATGCGTGAGTCGATGGTGGTGTAGATTTTCAGGCCGTCCGTATATAGGTTATAAGGTGTACCATCCTTTTTCCGGTTCTTGTTGCACCATCCGTATAAGGGATCGGTTTCCCATGCCAACGAATCTTCATAATATTTTTGGTCTTGCCATGAAGCATAATCACTTCGGTTGGGTTCTTTGGCCATCAGCATCGTGCGCAGCCGTTCGCGCAGGTAAGTGGCCAGTCCTTCTTTGTGGTCCACGCGGTGGAAACGCAGTCCGATGGGCTCCAGCTTGTGCAACTCAGCGTCTGCTTTGCTCAAATATCCGGCTTTGACCATCTGGTCCAGTACCACGTTGCGCCGCTCACGGCAACGCTCCGGTTTCCGCACCGGATTGAAATAAGACGGGTTTTTACACATTCCTATAAGCGTCGCCGCTTCGCAAACCGAGAGGTTCTGCGGTTCTTTGTTGAAGTATGTGCGGGATGCCGTCTTGATGCCCACGGCATTATGCAGGAAATCGAAGTAATTGAGGTACATAGTGATGATTTCCTCTTTGGTATAGTATCGTTCCAGCTTGACTGCAATCACCCACTCTATGGGTTTCTGCAAGGCGCGCTCCATCGTACTCTGTGCCACGTCGCTATAAAGTTGCTTGGCCAGTTGCTGGGTAATGGTACTTCCTCCCCCGGCATTGCTCTGTCCGAGTAAGCCGCGTTTCACTACGGCCCGCGCCAGAGCGCGGTAGTCGATGCCCGAATGGTCATAAAACCGCTCGTCCTCCGTAGCCACCAATGCCTTGACCAACCAGGGGGAAAGGTCGTCGAAGCCCACGAAAATACGGTTGGCCCGGCTGTACGACCAGGTTCCCAGAAGTTTACCGTCGGCCGAAACGGCCTGTGACGCGTATTTATTGACGGGATTTTCTAATTGATATAAGTTCGGCATGTATCCAATCCATCCGTGCCAGATGGCGTAGAAAGCCAGGGAAACAGCACTGATGCAAAGAAACAAAATCACCCACAAAGTGATTACAAACTTCTTCCTCATAAATCTTTTTCTTTCATTTATCAAAGTGGTAAAGTGCAAAATTACAAATAAACTTTATAATAGGCTGTCTATTTGTGGAAAAGTTAACGAAATGATGTGCAGTCCTCTTTCGTTCCACTTTTTTTATGTAACTTTGAAAGCTGAAGAAATTCTATATTTAAGCAAAAAGAAATCCGAAATGGAAAACAGGAGTTTGGTGACTATTGCAGACCATTCCAAAGAGAAGATCATGTATCTGCTTCGAATGGCCGGAGAGTTTGAGAAACATACCAACCGGAAGTTGCTGGAGGGTAAAGTCGTGGCTACTTTGTTTTTTGAACCGTCTACGAGGACACGGTTGAGTTTTGAAACGGCAGCGAATCGTCTGGGAGCGCGCGTCATCGGGTTTACCGACCCGAAAGTGACCAGTTCCACCAAGGGCGAAACCCTGAAGGACACCATCATGATGGTAAGCAATTATGCCGATTTGATTGTCATGCGGCATTATCTCGAAGGGGCGGCCCGTTATGCTTCCGAGGTGTCGCCGGTGCCCATTATCAATGCAGGCGACGGGGCCAACCAGCATCCTTCGCAGACCATGTTGGATCTTTACTCTATTTATAAGACGCAAGGCACGCTCGACAACCTGCAGATTTATATGGTAGGTGATTTGAAATACGGACGTACCGTACACTCTTTGCTGATGGCCATGCGTCATTTCAACCCGACGTTTCATTTCATTGCTCCCGCAGAGTTGAAGATGCCGGATGTGTACAAGCAGTATTGCGACATTCATCATATAAAATATGTAGAACACACGGACTTTACCGCCGACACCATTGCCGGGGCGGACATACTCTATATGACCCGTGTACAAAAGGAACGGTTTACCGACCTGATGGAATATGAGCGGGTGAAGGACCTCTACCTGCTCAAACTTTCCATGCTGAAGAAAGCCAAGGACAATATGCGTATCCTGCATCCGCTCCCTCGCGTGAACGAAATCGAGTATGCCATCGACGACGACCCGCATGCTTATTACTTCGAGCAGGCCCACAACGGTCTGTTTGCGCGGCAGGCTTTGATATGCGATGCCTTGGGGCTGACCTTGGACGATGTGATGAACGACCGGACGATTATTGACTAAAATACCGTAAGCATACAATGAAAAGACAAGAACTTTTGGTGGCCGCACTCGAAAGCGGTACGGTGATAGACCATATTCCATCCAGCAAGCTCTTTGAAGTGGTCAACCTTCTCCACCTCGAACAGATGAAGACTTCCATTACCGTGGGCTACAATCTGAAGAGCAAGAAAATGGGACATAAGAGCATCATAAAAATTGCGGGCAAGTTCTTCTCGGACGAAGAACTGAACCAGTTGGCCGTGGTGAGTCCGAATGTGACCTTGTGTATTATCCGCGATTATGAGGTCGTGGAGAAGAAGGAGGTCTTCTTGCCCGAGGAGTTGAAAGGCATCGTGAAATGTGCCAATCCCAAATGTATTACGAACAACGAACCGATGAAGACATATTTCCATGCCGTACCGGGTAAGGAAGGTGTGCTTCGTTGTCATTATTGTAATAAAGAGGTGGATTTGGATCACGTCAAATTGGTATAATCCTTTGGGCTATGAAGCAAGACTGGAAACCCGGAACGATGATTTATCCCCTGCCCGCCTTGTTGGTCAGTTGCGGCAGTACGCCGGAAGATTATAATTTGTTCACCGTGGCGTGGGCAGGAACCATTTGTACCAATCCGGCCATGTGCTACATCTCCGTACGACCGGAGCGACACTCTTACGCGCTCATCAAGCAGAACATGGAGTTTGTCCTCAACCTGACCACCGAAGACATGGCGTACGCCACGGATTGGTGCGGCGTGCGTTCGGGGCGTGATTACCGTAAATTCGAGGAAATGAAGCTCACTCCGGGAAAGGCCCGCATGGTGGCCGCCCCCATCGTGGAGGAATCGCCTCTGAATATCGAGTGCCGGGTGAAAGAGATTGTATCTTTAGGCTCGCATGACATGTTCATTGCGGAAGTGTTGAATGTGAAAGCCGATGAGCGTTATTTGGACAAGCAAAGCGGAAAGTGGAGTCTGGACGCCAGTCACCCTCTGGTTTACCTTCATGGGGCTTATTATGGTCTGGGTAGGAAAATCGGTAAATTCGGCTGGAGCGTGGAGAAAAAGAAAGAATGAAATCCAATTATTTAAAGTCAATAAAGATGAAAACAGACACAACAGTATTTGAATTGATTGAGAAAGAGCACCAACGGCAGCTCAAAGGAATCGAACTCATCGCGTCGGAGAATTTCGTGAGCGACGAAGTGATGAAAGCCATGGGCTCCTGGCTGACGAACAAGTATGCCGAGGGGTATCCGGGAAAGAGATACTACGGAGGCTGTCAGGTGGTGGACGAAGTGGAGAGCTTGGCCATCGAACGGGTATGCAAACTGTTCGGTGCCGAGTACGCCAATGTGCAGCCTCACTCGGGAGCGCAGGCCAATGCTGCGGTATTTTTGGCTTGTCTGAAGCCGGGTGACACCTTCATGGGCTTGAATCTGGACCATGGAGGCCATTTGTCCCATGGTTCGGCGGTGAATACATCCGGCATCCTCTACCATGCCATCGGTTACAACCTCAACAAGGAGACTGGCCGTGTGGATTACGACGAGATGGAGAAACTGGCTCTTGAGCATCGCCCGAAAATGATTATCGGTGGCGGTTCGGCTTACAGCCGCGAGTGGGATTATGCCCGCATGCGTGAGATTGCCGACAAGGTAGGCGCCATATTTATGGTAGACATGGCACATCCGGCCGGTTTGATTGCAGCCGGACTGTTGGAGAATCCGGTAAAGTATGCCCATATCGTGACTTCCACCACCCATAAGACGTTGAGAGGTCCGCGCGGGGGTATCATCCTGATGGGCAAAGACTTCGACAATCCTTGGGGATTGAAGACTCCGAAAGGCGAGGTGAAGAAAATGAGCCAACTGCTCAACAGTGCCGTTTTCCCCGGTATCCAGGGCGGTCCGTTGGAGCATGTGATTGCCGCCAAGGCCGTGGCTTTCAACGAGGCGTTGCAACCCGAATTCAAGGAATGGGCCAAACAGGTACAGAAGAATGCCAAGGTTTTGGCCAATGAACTGATGAAACGCGGTTTCGATATCGTAAGCGGTGGAACGGATAACCACTCCATGTTGGTGGACTTGCGCAGCAAATATCCCGACCTGACGGGCAAGGTGGCCGAGAAAGCCTTGGTGGCTGCCGACATTACGGTGAACAAGAACATGGTGCCGTTCGACAGTCGCAGTGCGTTTCAAACTTCCGGCATCCGCTTAGGTACGCCGGCCATTACGACACGTGGAGCAAAAGAAGATTTGATGGTACTGGTAGCCGAGTTGATAGAAAAGGTCTTGAATGCGCCGGAAGACGAAAATGTCATTGCCGACGTGCGCAAGCAGGTGAACGAAGTGATGGCAGGCTATCCTTTGTTTGCTTATTAAAAAATACGAATCGTCGGGAATAAGACTGAAAAAGAGAACCGGACTCCATAGGATTTGCAGGAGTCCGGTTTTCTTTTTATTTCCTTTCTTTCGCTAAGTTGCAATAATAGCCTATTTTGTAAAAGGCAAAGCAATAGAGATTAGGGTGCTTTCCCAACAAGTTTCGCCGTATCATCGGACGGCACAGGTGGTAAAGGAACGAAACGGAACGGAGGAGGTGCATGTCACGGAGCAAGCCGTATAGACGCAATATCTCAGAACAATCCTTTAGCTTTTCGCTGTGCATATAAAGTGTCCTTAAAGACTCCTCTGTCTTCAACAGTACATCCAAGTTGGTGTCCAATCCGCAATTCATTAAAGGGTTGTCTATATGCAGAATTTTGATGCCTTCTTTTTTTAATGCCAATCCGAATAAAGTGTCTTCGTGCCCGTAGTGCGTGATGGTTTCATCAAAAGGGTGTTTGAGGAATGTTTCGTGGAGAATCATGAAATTAAACGTACGGAATACTTTGTAAGGGTGCAAAGCTCGTTTTTCTGCCGTGAAGTGAGGTTCGGCATGTTTTTCGTAGGAATATGCCAAAGAAACCTTCGGTGACGGAAGCTGTTCCGGATGCACCAAGCCTCCGTAAACGACTTCAGCCGCGTTACGTACTGCCATGTACCGAGACAGAAACTCGTTACTGACTACCGACGCATCGCAATCCATAAAAATAAGGTAATCATATCGGGCGAGACGCCCCAAGATATTGCGGATACGCGAACGGCCCACGTTCTCTTGCAATTCGATATATTTACAGCCGGGAATACCGTTGATTTTACGGTTTTCACGCTTAAAGGCATCTTCCGAAGCATCGTCGGCCACCAATATCTCGTAGGGGCATTCCAGTCTTTCAGCTTGTTGTTGCAGGTCGGTCACCAATTTAACGCACACGTAGTTATACGTCGGAATCAAAATGGAAAGCATATTCTGTTTTATGGTATTTCGGTTTTCAAAACATTATGAGGCCTGCGGGGTTCTTTGGCATTGTATGATGAGTACATGGTTCGTCTTGTCGTCTATCCGGAAACGGTTGTCGTTCCGTTCGTTGACCAACCAAGCGATGCGCTCTCCGCTGCATACGACTAACTGCCTTTCTTTTTCAAACAGATTCTTCTGGCAGTTTGTCAGATAGTCGCTTACCAATTTCTGCCCCGTCATGCCGAAAGGGACAAAACGGTCTCCTTCTTGCGCGAACCTCACCGTTATGGGATATTCTATTTTGTCCAGGTCCATGCACACCGTATCTTTGCTTCGAGGTATCGTAAAATGCCGGTCATAATGCACCCTACGGATGAGAAACGTAAGGTCTTGTGTTACTTTCACACATCCTTCCAATGGAAGGACATGGCACAAACACTTATATTGTTCGTCTTTACGGCTAAGCACAAGCGTTTTTCTGTCCCGAAGCAATCGCCATTCATGGCTTTCATAAACTTTTCCGGAACCGCCATCCAAGTGGGCGAAAACCTCTTCCGTCTGTACGCTGTTGAAACCGTATGAGGACAACAGTTCAAAGAGCACGGTACGTGCAGCAGGAATAGTCTTCAAGGTTTGTATGTCGATACGGTTGTTCCGGCATATACGCGCCTTCAAATCCTCTACGGCTATATTATATAAGGTATAGGCATCTTCCAAGTGACGTATCGTGTCTTGTAAGGTGTCGAGGATAGACGGGTTCACGGTTTTCAGTATCGGCAAGAACTCCAGACGGATTTTGTTACGGACGGCTTCCGTTTCCAGATTCGTGCTGTCTGTGACGTAAGACTGCCCTTCTCCGGCCAGATACCGTTCGATTTCCTCACGGCTCGTGTCCAGCATCGGGCGTATGACATAGCCGTTGCGGTAGCGCATGCCCGTCAAGCCTTTCAGTCCAGTGCCGCGGACCAGATGCAACAACAGTGTTTCCACGTTGTCGTCGCGGTGGTGTGCCACAGCAATTTTGTCAAACCGCCAATCCGTACGTAACTCTTCAAAATATCCGTAACGCAATTCACGGGCAGCCATTTCTATGCTGATGCCTTTTTCACGGGCGTATGCCATCGTATCGAAATCTTTCGTATGCAAACGTATAGACCGTGAACGGCATAAATCGCGCACAAATTTCTCATCGCGGTCAGACTCCTTCCCACGCAGATGAAAATTACAGTGTGCGGCCTCGCAATGGAAACCGGCCTGTAACAACACCAAAAGCAAAGCCACGGAATCGGCTCCTCCGCTCAAGGCTACAAGTATCTTGTCATCCGGTTCCACCAATTGGTGCTCCCGGATACATAGCATAACGCCGTCATAAAATTTTCCTTCCTTCTCCATATCCCCTTGTCTAAAACAAACAAATCCATTGCAGGAGTATGCAAAGATAACAAATAAGCCTCAAAAAAATAGTGGTGAAAGCATTTTATTCGGTTGCTCCCAATCCTCTTTTTCATAATATAAGGTAAAAAGACGGAATTTATCCCCCACGGTTCATCCTATTATCCGTTTTTGCATTATTTTTGTTCTGTACATTTTTATACGTTTCGATTTATGTGGCATGAATATATAGCTTACTTCATTATCGTAGTGGCTTTCTGTTGGGTCGGGAGGCGTATCTACCGGTTCATACGTCATCCGGAAGACGCGTCCGCATGTGCAAGTTGTACGGCAGACTGTAAATTGAGGGGCTTGAAACGCCTTACAAGAAAAGAAAAACAGAGAAACTGCACCAAAAAGGAGGAAAATGCGCATAAATAATTGCGGTTTTCAAAAAAAGTTGTACCTTTGCAACGCAAAACGGAAATGGTTCCCTGACCGAGTGGTTAGGTAGCGGTCTGCAAAACCGTCCACAGCAGTTCGAATCTGCTGGGAACCTCTTCCGAGATGCGAAAGTGTTGGTTCCCTGACCGAGTGGTTAGGTAGCGGTCTGCAAAACCGTCCACAGCAGTTCGAATCTGCTGGGAACCTCCTGAAAAGAAAGCCGTTTCCATCTGAAACGGCTTTTTTATATCCCCTACTCCAAATTCAGGCTCTTTTCATTGGGTTTGTATTTTCCGTCAGCCACTGATTGCGATTTGGCTTCCCGTCGGTATTCGTTAGGTGTCATACCGGTAATCTTCTTGAAAACCCGGTTGAAATAAGAGAAGTCCTCGAAACCGACCAAATAGGATGTTTGTTTCACCGGCAGGTCGTTCGTGATAAGCAATAACTGAGCCTTTTCTATTTTGCGTTGAATAATGAAATTGGCAGGCGTCGTTCCCGTTTCCTTTTTGAAGATACGGATAAAGTAATTTTTAGATACACATAATGTTTCCGCAACTTTATCGATGCAGAGTTCGTCCGAAATGTGATTGCGGATGTAGGTGATGGCTCTTTTCACACGGTCGTCCGTCACTGTGGATTTGAGATGAGCCGTCTTGAAGAAAGGAGCGAGCAACTGGTAGATAATGCCGCGCGACATCATTTTGTTATAGAGCGGCCGTTGTTTGTTCTTCAATAAATTGGATGCCAGCGTGGAACTGTTATCATAGGTAGAGGGATCCGATTTGCTCAACTTCATAGTCGGATTCAAGGAATACAGTTCTTGGAAAAGGGAAAGTTCAAGTGTTCCGGCCCGGATTTCCTCCGGCAGGACCCAGTCTTCCAGGAACAAGTATTTGGTTTGTGGGTCTTCGTAGATATGGGCATAATAATGCACGAAAGAAGAAGTGCACTCATAGCTGTGCGGTGTAAATGCAGGGATAAAATACATATATCCTTCGCGAAGCGATACGATATGGTCGGGTAATATGACTTTGGCCGTACCTTCTATGACGTAATAAAGACGTGCGAAAGGGCTGCTCACGTTCTTCCAGTTCCAGTCTGCGTTGTGCCGGGCCAGTCCTATATTGAGGACAAGGGGATGAAAAGTGTCGATGTTAAATTCCATGGCTTATAAAATTGATTCAAAATTGGCAATAATATCCATAATCGGAAGTCTTTTATAGGTTAATTTAGCATAAAAGCATTTTGTTTGATGAAGATTAGCCGATATTGTTCTTATTAAAGGCTATAAAGTCCAATAAAAATAAAATGTTATCCTCTACTTTTGCATAAACGATTTACAGGACAAATAGCGTAATGAAAAAACGGAAATCGATAAAAACGATTATACTATGAAATATTCATATTTAGGAAAAACGGGGATGAAAGTGCCCGTGTTGAGTTTCGGGGCCTCTTCATTGGGAGGCGTGTTCCATTCCGTCCGCGAGGCGGAAGCTATCCGTGCCGTATTCACGGCTGTAGAAAATGGTATGAACTTCATCGACGTGTCGCCTTACTATGGTCATACGAAAGCCGAGACTGTATTGGGAAAGGCCCTGACGGAATTGCAGCGGGAGTCGTTCCTCTTGTCTACCAAAGTCGGACGTTACGGTGCCGACGGAGTGAACACGTGGGATTATTCTGCAAGAAGGACTCGGGAGAGTGTGTTTGAAAGCATGGAACGGTTGCATGTGGACTACATCGACCTTATCAACGTGCATGACATAGAGTTTGCAGACCTTTCCCAAGTGGTCGATGAAACCCTGCCGACATTGGTGGAACTTCGGGAAAAGGGACTTGTAGGCCATGTGGGAATCACCGACTTGCAACTCGAAAACCTGAAATGGGTCATCGACCGCGTGCCGGAGGGAACGGTGGAAAGCGTGCTCAATTTCTGCCATTACACGCTGAACGATGACAAGTTGGCAGACTTTCTGGACTATTTTGAGGAAAAGGGAGTCGGGGTCATCAACGCATCGCCTTTTGCCATGGGATTGTTGTCGCAACGCGGTGTGCCGGAATGGCATCCTGCTCCGACTGCATTGGTCGAAGCTTGTCGCAAAGCCTCGGACTATTGTCTGTCTCAGGGTTATCCTATCGAAAAGTTAGCGATTCAGTATTCGGTCAGCAATCCCCGTATCGGCACGACCCTTTTCAGTTCTGCCAATCCGGACAACGTGCTCAAGAATATACAATATATCGAGGAGCCGATAGACTGGGATTTGGTGGCCAAGGTAAAAGAGATCATCGGAGACCAGCAACGTGTAACGTGGAAAAACACATAAAATCGGGAAGAGATGGAATATACAATCATTGATGCTCATTCCCATTTATGGCTCAGGCAAGATACCGAAGTCGACGGACTGCCCATCCGTACCCTTTCGGGAGGCAAATCGCTTTTCATGGGTGAAGTCCGGCAAATGCTTCCTCCTTTTATGACGGACGGGAGAAACACGGCAGAAGTGTTCCTCTCCAACATGGACTACGCGCAAGTCAGTGCCGCCGTGGTCACACAAGAATATATCGACGGCATACAGAACTATTATCTGATGGATGTACAGACCCGTTACCCCGATCGCTTTTTGGTGTGTGGCCTCTGTGAGTTCCGTAAACCGGGATTCCTGGCACAGGTCAAGGAACTGATAGGGAAAGGATTCAAAGCCATCAAGATTCCGGCCAACCGCTTGGCTTTGTCCACGGGCAGGGTTCCGTTGAACGGTGACGAAATGATGGCCATGTTCCATCTCATGGAGGACCACCGGCTCATCCTGTCGATAGATATGCTGGAAGGCGACACCCAAGTGGAGGAACTGAGAGACGTGATTACGGAATGTCCGGATCTGAAGATTGCCATCGGACATTTCGGGATGGTGACTTTTCCCGGTTGGACAGAACAAATCAAATTGGCACGCTATCCCAACGTATTTATAGAGTCCGGTGGTATCACCTGGCTTTTCAACGATGAGTTTTATCCTTTCAAAGGAGCCGTGCGTGCCATCCGGGAAGCTGCCGGACTCGTCGGGATGGAAAAATTGATGTGGGGCTCGGACTATCCGCGCACCATCACGGCGATAACCTATCGCATGTCCTACGACTTCGTTGTAAAGAGCAATGAGCTGAGCGACGAGGAAAAATCCCTGTTCTTGGGAGGCAATGCAAAAGCATTCTACGGCTTCGGTGCCTTGCCCGTATTACCTTATATTAAAAACATGTCAGAATGAAAGCATTTCAGATTATATCGCCGCTTCATACGGCTTTAAAAGAAATAGATGCGCCTGCCTGCCGGGCGGGCGAAGTGTTGTTACGTATCCGTTACGTGGGTTTCTGCGGTTCCGATCTCAATACCTACTTGGGACGGAATCCGATGGTACGGATGCCTGTCATCCCCGGCCACGAAGTGGGTGCTACGATAGAGGCTGTGGGCACGGATGTCCCCGACTTTCTGTGTCCGGGACAGCATGTCACCGTCAATCCTTACACGAATTGCGGCAAGTGCGCCGCTTGCCGGAACGGGCGTGTCAATGCTTGTGAACATAACGAGACTTTTGGCGTACAGCGGGACGGCACCATGACGGAATTCGTAGCCGTGCCCTGGCAGAAGGTGGTGACGGCCGACGGACTTTCCGTCCGTGACTGTGCTTTGGTGGAACCCATGAGCGTGGGCTTCCATGCCGTGTCGCGCGCCCAAGTGACGGACATAGACACGGTCATGGTCATCGGCTGCGGCATGATCGGCCTCGGGGCTATTGTCCGTGCCGCCCTAAGAGGGGCAAAGGTGATTGCCGTGGATTTGGATGATGAAAAGCTTGAGGTGGCACGTTCGTTGGGGGCAACCTGCCTTCTCAATTCCAAAACAGAGGATGTACATGCCCGGCTGATGGAATACACCGGGGGCTTAGGCCCGGACGTGGTGATTGAAGCGGTGGGCAGTGCACCCACATACGTCATGGCCATTCAGGAAGTAGCCTTTACCGGACGTGTGGTGTATATCGGATATGCCAAAAGCGATGTCTCTTTCCAAACGAAGTTGTTCGTACAGAAGGAGTTGGACATACGTGGTTCGAGAAACGCATTACCGGAAGATTTTCGTGCCGTGGTCCGCTATTTGCAACAGGGACATTGCCCGACAGACAGGCTCGTCACCTACGAAACCTCCCTCGGACAAGCCGGGGAAATGTTGCAACGGTGGGCGAATGATCCGGCTAAGGTTTTCCGTATCTTAGTGAAGTTTTAAAAACAAATACAGGTCAGTTAAATCAATGCATCCATGCGTGAATTGAATAGTAAGACGGCTCCTAAGACAGTGAGACCGGAGAGAATCATACAGTTTGGCGAAGGCAATTTCCTGCGCGCCTTCGTGGATTGGATTATATCGAATATGAATGAGCGCAGTGACTTCAACGGCAGTGTAGTCGTGGTACAGCCTATCGAAAAAGGCATGGTGGATGTGCTCAACCGGCAGGACGGCCTTTACCATGTCAACCTGCAAGGGCTTGAAAACGGGCAGGTGGTAAACTCATACCGCCTGATAGATGTCGTCAGCCGTGCACTTAACCCTTACAGCCATTTTGACGAGTATATGAAACTGGCCGAACAGCCGGAAATTCGTTTTGTCGTTTCCAATACGACCGAGGCCGGCATCGCATTCGATCCGGCTTGCAGGCTCGACGACCGTCCGGCAGCCTCCTACCCCGGGAAACTGACGCAACTGCTCTACCATCGTTTCCGTCATTTCCATGGCGACAAAAGCAAGGGACTGATTATTTTTCCCTGCGAATTGATTTTCCAGAACGGGCATCACCTGAAGAGAATCATCCGACAATACATCGACCTCTGGCAGCTCGGCGAGGATTTCGCGGCATGGTTCGAAGGGGCATGCGGCGTGTATGCCACGTTGGTGGACCGTATCGTGCCGGGCTTCCCCCGCAAGCACATCGAAGAGATTCAGGAGAAACTGCAATACAAAGACCAGCTCGTCGTGCAGGGCGAAGCATTCCACCTTTGGGTCATCGAAGCCCCGGAAAGCGTGGCACAGGAGTTTCCGGCTGCGGAATGCGGTCTGAATGTACGCTTTGTGCCAGACGAAGAGCCTTACCACCAGAGAAAGGTGACTTTGCTGAACGGGCCGCATACGCTACTCTCCCCCGTGGCCTATCTTTCCGGCGTAGACATCGTGCGTGAGGCCTGTCAGGATCCGGACGTGGGGCGGTATATCTACAAAGTGATGTTCGACGAACTCATCGAAACGATAGACTTGCCACGGGAAGAACTCCGGACGTTTGCCGACAGCGTGATGGAACGGTTCACCAACCCTTTTGTAGACCATCAGGTCACGTCCATCATGCTGAACGCCTTCCCCAAGTTCGCCACACGGGATTTGCCGGGACTGAAAGAATACCTCCGGCGCAAAGGCACGCTCCCGTCCGGAATTGTGTTCGGCCTGGCAGCCCTGATTACCTATTACAAAGGCGGCAACCGTGAGGATGGCACTCCGATTGTCCCGTCCGACTCTCCCGACATCATGGAACACGTGGCCCGCTTGTGGCAGGAGGGCGACGAGCAAAAGGTGGCCTCAGGCGTGTTGGAGCGTACGGATTGGTGGGGTGAAGATTTGAACCGGATACCCGGATTGGCCGGACGCTTGGCATGCTATCTGAAAGACATCCGCTTGCAGGGCATGCGGGGTGCGCTGAAACATACGTTGGACTCATAGGATTTCTTTATGCTGAAATATATTGTCATTCATCCGGCGGACAATGTGGCCGTGGCTTTGCAACCGTTGGAAGAAGGAGAAAGCATCACCTGCGGGAGTACGGCCGTCAAGGTGAGGGAGCAGGTTCCGGCCGGTCATAAAGTCTCGCTTGCCCATATTGCCGCCGGACAGGACGTTATCAAGTATGGCAGCCCCATCGGGCATGCCACGGAAACGATAGAGCCGGGCCGATGGGTGAACGAGCGGGTGTTGCGTACCAACCTGAAGGGCATATCGGATTACCGGTACCAGCCCGTACCAGCCCCGTGTCCCCCGCCCGACCGCCTGCGGACCTTCTCGGGTTATGCACGCCGGAACAGCGAAGTGGGCATTCGCAACGAATTATGGATTATCCCCACCGTGGGATGCGTCAACGGCGTGGCCGAACGTTTGGCGCGGATGCTCGAAAAGGAAACCCGTGCCGAAGGAATAGACGGCATCAGGGCTTACACGCATAATTACGGGTGTTCGCAATTAGGAGACGACCATGAGCATACGCGCCGGATCCTGCGCGACATGGCGCTCCATCCTAATGCCGGCGGCGTGTTGATAGTCGGTCTGGGATGCGAAAACAACCAGCCCGACGCATTCCGTGCCTTACTTGGAGACTATGACACGGAACGCATACGCTTTATGGTCTGCCAACACGAGGAGGACGAGATGGAGAGCGGGATGACGATCCTCCGGGATTTATATGCCCGGATGGTGAAGGACCGACGGACGGAAGTACCGATGGGGAAACTGAAAGTGGGACTCAAATGCGGAGGTTCCGACGGTTTTTCCGGCATTACGGCTAATCCGCTTTTAGGGTGTTTCTCAGACTATCTTGTGGCACAAGGGGGCACTACGGTGCTTACCGAGGTACCTGAAATGTTCGGTGCCGAAACGCTTTTAATGGCTCGCTGCAAGGATGAGAAGGTTTTCCGAAAGACCGTTTCGCTCATCAATGATTTCAAAAACTATTTCATCAGCCATGGGCAACCGGTCTTCGAGAACCCCTCGCCGGGAAACAAGGCCGGAGGGATTTCCACCTTGGAAGAAAAGTCGTTGGGATGCACGCAGAAATCCGGAACGACTGCTGTGTGCGATGTGTTGGAATATGGAGAGACCTTGTCTTCTCCGGGACTGAATTTGCTGAGTGCTCCCGGCAACGACCTTGTGGCCAGTACCGCCTTGGCGGCCTCCGGATGCCATATCGTGCTGTTCACGACCGGACGCGGCACGCCTTTCGGCACGTTTGTGCCCACGGTGAAGATTTCATCCCACACCGGATTGGCCGAAAAAAAGTCTAATTGGATAGATTTCAATGCCGGCACGTTACTGGAAGGGGAACCTATGCCGACCGTATTGGAACGCTTCACGTCTTTCGTCCTCGATGTGGCCAGCGGGCGGCAGACGTTGAACGAAGAGAATGGCTACCACGAAATCGCTATTTTCAAATCCGGCGTTACCCTGTAAGCCGGAACCATGCTTCCGGAAGATTTTCGCCTTCCGGAAGCTTTTCTTTCAGGAAAAGACTTACCTTTGCGTAATAAATAACTTGATATGACGGACGACAAAGACAAGCAATGGACTGTTTTGGAAAGCGAATATCTCATCCGCCGCCCTTGGTTGACGGCGCGGCGCGACTGGGTGAGACTTCCAAACGGCGTGGAAAACAATGAATATTACGTGTTGGAGTATCCGGATTGGGTCAATGTGATAGCCCTGACCGAAGATGGAAAATTTATCATGGAGAGGCAATACCGTCACGGTTTGCGGTGGACCGGTTATGAGATATGCGCCGGGGTATGCGAAGAAGGGGAAACGCCGTTGGAGTCCGCCCAAAGGGAACTGCACGAAGAGACGGGATTCGGCGGTGGGGAATGGACGCACTTGATGACCATTTCGCCCAATGCGTCTTCCGTCAACAACCAATGCCATTGTTTTGTGGCACGCGGCGTGAAACGCGTGTCGGCTCCTCATCAGGAAGCCACCGAGGACATCAGCGTGCATTTCCTGACTGTAGACGAAGTGCGCAGCCTCTTACTGCACAACGAAATCAAGCAGGCGTTGATGCTCGCACCGCTATGGCGTTATTTTGCGGAGCATCATTTATGGTAAGCCCGGCTTCATCCGCTTCCGAATGGCAGGACATGCTGTCCGGTCGCCTTCCTATGCGTGAAGTCCGTGCCTGGGGGAAACGCTTGGCGCACGATGGAATGTTCCGCGACACGTTGCACCATATCATGACGGACGGTGACAGCCGCATGGCGGAAAATGCCGCTTGGGTTTTCACGTATGCGGATGCCGGTGTTTTGCCAAACCTCCCGTCACACTACGTAGACACGTGGATGGAACGCGCCATGAATACCCGGAGCGAAACGCTCCGCCGCCTGTTGCTCACGCTCATCAGCCGTTCAACGCTCCCCCACCCGTTCCGCACGGATTTCTTGGACTATTGCCTTGCCGGGATGGCTTCTTCCCGATATCCCCATAGCGTCCGTGCGCTTTGTATGAAACTGGCCTATAAACTATGCCGCACCCATCCTGAGTTGTTGGAAGAATTGAAGTTGAACCTCGAAATCATGGAACCGGATCTTCTTCCGCCCTCATTGCGCAGCGTGCGCTGCCGTGTCATGGCTGGTATTGCTTCCCAAAAGCGCGGATAAGGCTACTGACAAAATGTCAGTCCTTTACGGGCAAGAATCGCGTATTTGCATCCCGTTTGGAGTCCTTTGGATTTCAAACGATTCTCGTGCTTCCGTTTTTTATTAAAATGACGGGATTTTGTTTGTATTTCCGTCTTTGTGAAAACAAAAACATTCTGTGTCTGACCTTATCAAGAAAAACCTGCGGGCAAACTGGAAAATGAAGCAACATTTTGATTTCGGATTTTGGGATGGAAAAACGGCCGGAAAAACAAAAAAAGGCCATCCGAAGCCGGTTGACAAACCGCTTTCATGGCATTTTCCCGACGGCAAACGCATGCATGCGGAAAATTGTGCGGCAAATGATTTTTCGCTTTCAGTCGAATAAAAAATCGTTTGCAGCCGATTGAATGTTACGAATGCTTAAAACACCTGCGAGAACACATGAGAATGTTTAAATACGTGAAAGAAGCAGGTGCATTTTCCTCCTGTTTGGCCATAAAAATACAGGTCGAATGGGGTGAAAAACTGCCATTTTGTCAGTCCTTATCCGGTCGGGCCGCACATGCCGGGCACAGTCCCTTGAGTACATAATTCACTCCGTGCAGGACAAATCCTTCCGGTGCTTGCACCACCGGAACCGCCTGGCTCCGGAAGCAGAAAGCGCGATGGCATCCTTCGCAATAGAAATGTACGTGCTGGTCGCTCACCGAACAAGTGCAATCGTCGCTGCATACCGCATATTTCAGTGCGCCCGATCCATCGTCGATGGCATGAATCAGGTGGCGGTCTAAGAACAGCGAGATGGTGCGGAATATGGTGGATTTATCCACGGTTTGCAGTTTTTCTTCCAAATCGGGTTGCGACACGGCACGGTTCATCTCCATCATCGTACGGAGAATCAACAGACGGATGGCTGTGGGTTTCACGTTCCGTAAATTCAGTTTATGCAGATAGATGTCTTCTTCCATAATGTATATGCCTCCAATATAACTATGGGATAAAGGTACGTGCTTTATCCCATAGTATAACAATGGTTTAATCTTTTTTATTACTCAATAGCCGGACTGCATTCAGAATAGCCAACAAAGCCACTCCCACGTCGGCAAAGACGGCTTCCCACAAGGTGGCCGCACCTGAAGCCCCCAATGCCAGTACGAGCAGTTTCACTCCGAGGGCACCGATAATGTTCTGCCACACGACGGCTCGTGTGCGGCGACCTATGCGAATGGCTTCGGCTATCTTCGACGGTTGGTCGGTTTGCAAGATGATGTCAGCCGCCTCGATGGCCACATCACTTCCCAATCCACCCATCGCAATGCCTACCCTGCTGGCAGCCAATACGGGTGCATCGTTCAGTCCGTCGCCGACGAAAGCCACACGCGCGTGTTCTTTCGTTTGAAATTCTTCGATATGCCGCACTTTGTCCTCCGGCATCAGGTCGCCGAAATAACGGGAAATCCCTAATTGTCCGGCCAATTTGCCCACCAATGCCGACTTGTCTCCGGATAAAATGCAGAGGTTGCGGATACCCAGAGAATGGAGAGCCGTCACGGCACGGGAAGCGTCGGGTTTCGGTTCGTCAGCCAACAGCAGGTAGCCGGCATAGCGTCCGTCGAGAGCCACAACCACAATCGTATCGGGAATGTGAAGAATGTCTTCGGGATAAGCCACTTGGTTTTGAGCCAATAATGCCGCTTTCCCGACTAAAAGTTCGCCTCGGTCGGTCATGGCGCGCAGACCTAATCCGGCTCGTTCTTCCGTACTTCTTACCGCAGGAAGCGTGAGGGCCTGTTGTCCGGCATATTCACCGATGGCACGGGCTATGGGATGGTTGCTTCCGGATTCCGCCGCTGCGGTCCAAGCCACCAGTTCGTCGGCTGTGAGTCCGCCGGAGGGATGTACTTCCTGCACCCGGAAGACGCCGCGGGTCAGTGTGCCGGTCTTATCGAATACTACGGCATCTATATGGGTAATGGCATCCAGATAGTTACTGCCTTTGAACAGGATGCCCCGGCGTGAGGCTGCCCCGATTCCGCCGAAATAGCCCAGCGGTATGCTGACCACCAATGCACAGGGGCAGGAAATGACGAGAAAGACCAACGCCCGGTAGAGCCATGCCTGAAAATCGTAGATGAAACCGGGATGCCATGAGGCATACAGCCAAGGCAACACGACCAACAGCAGGGCAAGCATCGTGACTGCCGGAGTGTAGATACGGGCAAACCGGCGGATAAACTGTTCGGTGGGGGCTTTGCGTGAAGCCGCATTCTGCACCATGTCGAGGATGCGCGACAGGGCACTGTCGGTATATCCGCGTACGGTACGCAATCTGACGACCCGTTCGGTCGGTATCATACCGGCCAGTACTTCTTCGTTCTGTCCGATCATGCGCGGCACGCTTTCGCCGGTCAATGCGGCGGTATTGAAGGCTGTTTCAGGCTCCAACAGCACGCCGTCCAGAGGCACGCGTTCACCGGTCTTGACTTCAATCTCCTCGCCGACACCCACAGTTTCCGGTGCCACCGTCTGCCATCGCCCGTCGCGCCGCACGGTGGCTGTCTGCGGCCGCACGTCCAACAACGACTTGATATGACTCCGGGCTTTGTCCACAGCACGATCCTGAAACATCTCTCCCACGGCATAAAAGAGCATGACCGCTACGGCTTCCGGATATTCTCCGATATAGAACGCGCCGAGCGAGGCTAACAGCATCAGCGTAAATTCATTGAAGAAGTCCTTGTGGCGAATGGTTTCCCACGCCTCTTTCATGATGGGGATCGCTACGGATAACCATCCCACGAAGAACCAGCACAACCGTACCCATGAAGGACGGAAAAAGGCTGTGTCCAAGCTTTGACATGCGATACCGCTGATTAAAACCGCGAAAGAAAACCATAGACGGAGACTGGTTTTCCGATTGTTTCCCGTGTGGCAGGTGCCGTGACCGCACCCGCAAGTATGTGCTTTTGTTTTCATTATATGGCTTTTTTATGATTTCTATGGCAAAGTTATCCGGATTTCCGTGCAACTTGGTTGCAAAGACCTTTCCGCTAATGGGACAGTGCATTTCCCGTGTATGCAAAAAAAAGATGCAGCTTTTCACAAAGCCGCATCCATATAATCTAATTTTAATAGTTATGAAAACTAAACAGTGCCACGTTTTTCACAAGACATGGCACCCACATCTAAAAACATTAAAAACCGAGGTGTGCGGTTTTCGCAAATCACATACCCCCAAATCAATCTTATATTAATTAACCATAAAAATCTAATGTTCTTTATCATCATACACGGGCTTCGGCGATATAGCCTAAAGCCTCTTTACATTTGTCGGTAATGTATTGCCAATTTCCGGCTGCTACTTCTTCTTTCGGGAACAGCTTGGAGCCCATTCCCACACAATAGACTCCGGCCTTGACCCATGCGGTCAGGTTTTCTTTCGTAGGTGCCACGCCGCCCGTCACCATGAGTTTGGTCCACGGACAGGGTGCCATCATTCCTTTTACGAAAGCCGGGCCGTACACGTCGCCGGGGAAGAGCTTGCAAAGGTCGCAGCCCAATTCCTGTGCCTTGCCGATTTCCGATACGGTGCCGCATCCCGGACAGTAGGGCACCAAACGGCGGTTGCATACCGGTACGATGTCGGGATTGAACAGCGGTCCGACTACGAAGCAAGCTCCCAACTGAATATAGAGGGCAGCCGTCGGGGCATCTACGACGGAACCTATTCCCAAAGCCAGTTCCGGGCATTCCTTGGCAGCGAATTTTACGCATTCGGCAAACACTTCCTGGGCAAAATCGCCACGGTTGGTAAATTCAAATGCACGCACGCCACCGTCGTAGCAAGCCTTGATGACTTTTTTGGCCGTTTCGGCATTGGAGTGATAGAATACGGGGACCATTCCGGTTTCCCCTATTTTTTGCATGACTGCAAGTTTATCGAATTTTGCCATATCTTTTTGTTATTGTTGGACGGATTTATCTTTGTACGCGGCCGTTGGCGGAACCTCCGGCCAAAGCAGCCACCTCTTCAGCGGAAACCATGTTGAAGTCGCCCGGAATCGTGTGCTTCAAAGCCGAAGCCGCTACGGCAAACTCCAACGCTTCGCCTTGGGGCTTCATCGTCAGCAGACCATGAATGATACCACCGGAGAAAGAATCGCCACCTCCCACACGGTCGATGATGGGGTCTATGTCGTAACGTTTGGACACGTAGAACTCCTTGCCGTCGTATATCATGGCTTTCCATCCGTTGTGAGTGGCCGAGATGGATTCACGCAAAGTGGAAATGACGTACTTGAAGCCGAACGTATCCATCATGCCTTTGAAGATGCCTTTGTAGCCTTCGGCCTCCGTGCTGCCTCCTTCTACGTCCGCATCCGGCTTGAAACCCAGACAAAGTTCTGCGTCTTCTTCATTGCCGATGCATACGTCTACGTATTGCATCAGGGGCTTCATGATGCTTTGGGCTTTCTCGGAAGTCCAAAGTTTCTTGCGGAAATTGAGGTCGCAGGAAACGGTTACACCGTGCTTTTTGGCTGCAATACATGCCTGGCGCAAGCATTCGGCACTGGCGTCTGAAATGGCCGGTGTGATGCCGCTCCAATGAAACCAATCGGCACCTTCCATGATGGCGTCGAAATCGAAATCGGCCGGACTGGCTTCTGCAATAGATGAGCCTGCACGGTCGTAAATGACTTTGGACGGACGCATGGAAGCTCCCGTTTCCAGATAATATATTCCCACACGCTGACCGCCACGGGCGATGAAATCAGTGTGTACGCCATAACGGCGCAAGGCATTCACGGCAGCCTGCCCTATTTCGTGCTTGGGCAGTTTGGAAACAAAGTAGGCCTCATGTCCATAATGGGCACAACTTACGGCTACATTGGCTTCCCCGCCCCCGTAATTAATATCAAAAGTGTCTGTCTGTACAAAACGAGATTGCCCGGGTGTGGACAAACGGAGCATGATTTCTCCCATCGTTATTATTTTTCCCATACCTATAGTTTTGGTTATTATCAGTCTTAATTTTTGCTGTTAACCCACACAGCTTGTCTTTTTGACATACAAAAATAGATATTTTTTCCGTGAAACGTTCTTTTTTACGGAAAAATAATTCAAAAAAACGAGTTTTTATTTTTTTCATACCGTGCGGGTCATTAAAATAATGTATATTCGCAATATTTTCTATCTCGAATAAGAAAAATATCATGTGGGAAGTCCATTCGTCAGATAAAATCAGAATCAAAGACATAGCCGAACGTTCCGGTGTTTCGGTGGGTACGGTAGACCGTGTGTTGCATAACCGCCCCAATGTATCGGGCAAGGCGAGAGCCAAAGTGGAGGCTGTATTGAAAGAAATCAATTATCAGCCTAATATGTATGCCAGTGCTTTGGCATATAACCGTAAATATACGTTTTGCTGTCTGCTACCCGACCACGACCGGAATGCTTATTGGACCAACGTGGAAAAAGGTTTGCAGCAGTGTATCCTTAATCGGGGCGATTTCCACCTTTCGCTGATTACGGAGTATTATGACCAGTTTGAAGGTAGTTCTTTTGCCGCTGCCGCCGAGCGCATTTGGGATAAAAAGCCGGACGGGGTGGTCATTGTCCCACAGAATTTCGATGTGACTCAGGCATTTTGCCGCCGGTTGCAGGAACAGGACATTCCCTTTGTTTTTCTGGATTCCAATGTTCCCGAGATAGAGCCGTTGGCTTTCTTCGGACAAGACTCCTTGAAGAGCGGTTATTTTGCCGGGCGCATCTTCATGATGCAGGCCGGAGAACACGCCCGACGTATTTTGTTGATGAAGCTTATGTCGAAAGGACGTGTGGCCTCCCGTCAGCAAGAGTACCGTGAGGTGGGCTTCAGGGAATACATGACGACATATTATCCGGATTGCGAGGTGGTGGAACTTTCCCTGCAACTTGACGGAGAGGACGGCTACGAAAGTCGGATACGTGCATTTTTGGATGAACATCCGGACGTCCGGCATTGCATCACGTTCTGTTCCCGTGCTTACATTTTGGGTGAATACTTTCAACGTAACGGCTTGAAAGATTTCCATTTGTTCGGCTACGACATGGTGGAACGGAATGTGGAATGTTTAAAACAGGGCACGATTGATTTTCTTATCGCCCAGCATCCGTGGAAACAGGGCTATAACAGCGTGAAGGCCCTGTTCAACCATATCGTATTGAAGAAAGCCGTACAGCAATGCAATTACATGCCGCTTGAATTGTTGACGGCTGAGAATTATATTTATTATACGGCCGACGAGAAATAACAAGCCGTCCACATGTAAACGTTGCGAAATGTCTATAAATGGAAAAAGTGTGGCAGCCATCAGTCCGCTGCTCGTTTTCGTGGTCCTTTATCTCGTGACCAGCATTATCGTTCGGGATTTTTATAAAGTGCCTATTACGGTGGCTTTCATGGTGTCGTCCGTTTATGCGGTCGCAACCATGCGTGGCGTTCCGTTGGAAGAGAGGGTAAAGGTGTATTCCCAAGGTGCCGGTTCGCCGAACCTTATGCTGATGATATGGATTTTTATCCTTGCAGGAGCTTTTGCCGCATCGGCCAAAGCCATGGGGGCTATCGATGCGACGGTAAATCTTTCCCTGCAACTTTTGCCGGACAACCTGTTGTTGGGAGGTATTTTTCTGGCGGCATGCTTCATCTCGCTTTCCATAGGGACTTCTGTCGGTACGATTGTGGCGTTAACGCCTTTGGCGGCAGGTATCGCCCGTGAGACGGAAGCCGGCCTTCCGTTGTTGGTGGCTATCGTAGCCGGAGGGGCTTTTTTCGGCGACAATCTGTCGTTTATATCCGATACGACCATCACGGCAACCCGTACGCAAGGGTGTAAGTTGAGCGATAAGTTCAAAGTCAATTCACAGATCGTTATGCCTGCGGCAGCCATTGCGTTCGCATTGTATATCTTTATGGGAGTACATATCCACGCACCGCAACAACTACCCGAAGTGGACTGGATTAAAGTGGTTCCTTATCTGGTGGTGCTGGTTACGGCCGTCGTGGGAGTGAACGTCATGGTAGTCTTGGTGCTCGGGTTGGTATTGAGCGGTGTGGTTGGTGTTTTTACGGGTACATACGATTTGTTCGGTTGGTTTGCTGCCATGGGAGAAGGTATCACCGGAATGGGGGAACTGATTATCATCACGATGATGGCGGGCGGACTGATGGAAATCATTCGCTACAACGGAGGTATAGATTATATCCTGCACGCACTGACCCGGCATATACGTTCCAAACGCGGGGCGGAATTAAGCATAGCGGCATTAGTGAGCGTTATCAACTTGTGTACGGCTAATAACACCGTGGCCATCATTACGGCGGGGCCGCTGGCTCATGACATAGCCGGAAGGTACGGAGTGGATAAACGTAAAAGCGCGAGTATCCTGGATACGTTTTCTTGTTTTACGCAAGGGCTGATTCCATACGGGGCACAGCTCCTGATGGCTGCCGGGTTGGCATCCATCAACCCGATAGACATCATACCTTATTTATATTATCCGTTTATCATGGGAGCCTGCGCGCTGCTGAGCATTCTGTTCCGTTACCCGAGAAAGTATTCCTGACAAGGATGAATGCCCGGCCGGATTGCGGGGTAGAACTATTAAAAAAGAAAAAGCCGATGAATGCTGAATTAAAGGAAAATGCCGGTCTTCCGGCACATATATTATGGACATTGGCCATCGTGGCCGGTATTTCCGTAGCGAACCTGTATTACAACCAGCCGCTGCTGAACCTTATGCGGGCCGATTTGGGCGTCTCGGACTTTCAGGCCAATCTGATAGCCATGATTACGCAAATAGGATATGCGCTCGGCCTGCTCTTCATCGTACCGCTCGGCGATCTGTACCGCAGGAAAAAGATTATACTGGTCAATTTTCTCCTGCTCGTCTTTGCCTTGCTGACTATGGCGCTGGCTGAAAATATTTATACGGTTTGGGCAGCTTCTTTAGTGACGGGTGTTTGTTCCATGATTCCCCAAATATTTGTTCCCATCGCTTCCCAATACTCCCGCCCCGAGCATAAGGGTCGCAATGTGGGAGTGGTCATTTCCGGTCTGCTTACCGGAATATTAGCCTCCAGAGTGGTCAGCGGTTGGGTTGGAGAACTGTTGGGATGGCGCGAGATGTACTTTATTGCTGCCGGACTGATGTGTATCTGTGCCTTCGTCGTCCTGAAGGTACTTCCCGACATACGTCCTACGTTCGAGGGGCGATACAGTACTTTGATGAAATCCCTGTTTCACCTTCTCCGAGATTATCCGGCCCTTCGCATTTATTCCATACGGTCGGGATTGGCCTTCGGAGCGTTTCTGGCGATGTGGTCATGCTTGGCTTTTAAGATGGGAAACGCCCCGTTCTATGCCGATAGCGATGTAATCGGCGGATTGGGGTTATGCGGAATCACCGGGGCACTCACGGCTTCTTTCGTAGGGAAATATGTGAAACGTGTGGGCATACGTAATTTTAATTTCATCGGTTGCAGTCTGATTTTGTCGGCATGGGCTTCATTGTATTGGGGCGGAAACAGCTATGCCGGTATCATTGCCGGAGTCCTGCTTATCGACATCGGTATGCAATGTATCCAACTCAGCAATCAAGCCAGTATCTTTGAACTGTGTCCCTCGGCCTCCAATCGTGTCAATACCATTTTCATGACCACTTATTTTGTCGGCGGTTCCATGGGGACTTTTCTGGCCGGAAGTTTCTGGCACGTCGGCGGATGGGCAGGTGTGACCGCAGTCGGCATCTTGCTGACGTTATGCTCTCTTGTCATCACATTGTGTTCCCAAAAATAAGAAGGAGTTTCCTCTATGGAATTATTCTTCCAGCCAGTCATCCGACGGGCTGAAAGCCTTGTCGGCAAAAAGCTCTGCCAATCCCGATATTTGCTTCAGTCGCAGAAGTTCGTCTTTGTCCATCCCTATATTGCGTATGATCCAACTGTCCGACATTCCGGATTTGGTCAGTTCAGACACGATGTGGCTCATCAATTCCACCGAATGCATACCGCGGGCCCGGTTGTGCCGTATGGTAGATGCCATGCGCTCCGAAAGGTCTTTGTCGATGACGGAAACGGGAAGCAAGCCCCTCTCCCGTTCATAAATGCGTGGTGAGGTTTTCATGACCTGGTAACGATGGAATCCGTCTACGATTTCATACACGTCTTCGTCTTTCCGATAATAACATACGCAGGGCATGGTGTAGCCGTCTTCCCATATTGAAAGTTCCAGAAGTTTCATTTCAGGAGGAGCCACTATGTTAGGGTTATATTCGTTCGCCACCACCTTTTCGATGGGTACCGCAATAATATTGTATACAGGGCTTTTATATTTGTCCATGTTCTAACGATTTATATTTCTTCATTACTCTTTCGCGCTGTTCTTTTTCCTGTTTGGTTTGTGCAAATCCCATGTATTTGCACGTATGGTCGTTTTTCAATATACAGATACACATGCGTTTATAGGTCGGTATCTCCTTAAATTCGGGGATGTCGATGTCGTCCAGATATTCCATTCTTACCGGTTGTTTGTCCGTATGGTAGGCCGTTTTCTCCCCGAGGGTAAAATCCACACCGGCTTCGCGTAACTTTTGTATCGTCTCTTCACTCAAGCATCCTCCCCGCTTGCGCCAGAAACGGATGCTTACGTCCAGTTTGTTGAGATAGTTCTGCCGAGTGGATTCCGGGAGCGTGTCTAAGAGGAAATACATATATTCTTGCCAAGAAAAGCCGGGAGGACATTTAATCATCCTCCACCCCATTGCCATGGTACGGCCATACATACCTGCGAAGTTTACTCCGTTGACTCTGCCTAACATTTTTCCCCAAGTGTCCGGATCGATGATACGATAAACTTTCAACGCCGAGATGGCTTGGGAAATAAACGGACTGGCCACACGCTGGTGAGCGATAGGAATTCCGGCCTGATAGTACAAGTCGTACAAATGGTTGTATGTCCATTGGAATTTTCCGTTGGCAGTCCAGATATCCGTGGTTTTCCAGTCGTAAATGGGATATGCGTTGTATATGTGATGGTCGAGCCTGTGAGTCCATTTATAATAGGCCAAACGTTTGTAGTTTCTGTCACTGTGGATGCTTCTCCATCGGTTGAAACTCTCTTGCGTGCGTATTCCCACCAAGCAACAGACACGCTTGCATTTCTTTTGCATACGTAACCATGGGGCAAAAAGGTGTTGGAAATCATAGTCCCATAGTTCCTCGTTGAAAAACTCGAAGTCTTTGGCCGTATAACAATCTTTGGGCTTTTCCCGAACCCAGATGTCACGCTTGCTCTCCTCCCACGGACGCCAATAGGATTGGTACATGGAAGTGCAAGTGGAAACTTTAAAAGGAACGCAACAGTGGTATACCTCCAGAATATCAGGATGGGAAGCCAAGGTTTGTTCTACATATTCCGTAGTTTGCCGGTACTGTGCCTCGTAATCCATGTGGAATACTCCAAGTTTCCGGCCCGGTTCATACTTTCGGAGGTAGTCGATACATAAGTTTAAAAGCACGCCGCTGTCCTTACCTCCGGAAAAGGATACATATACATAGTCGAAATAATCAAAAATGATTTTTAATCTCCGTTGCGTGGCTTCGTATACATTTAACTGGCGTATCATATTTCAGGGACAGGAATATACTCCATTTTATCATAAAGAGTCAGTTGTTTATCCGTTCGGAAATGATTTTGACGGAAAGGCTCCGTATGACGTTTATGCACCAAGGCCGTCAGTAAAGAGTCGGTTCCTAAATCGTCGATGACACGATGCAACAAAGCATCAATCGTTTCCGTACGGTCTCCTTGTATGTAGTAATTGTCTATATGGTAACTCTTTTCATTTTTCTTCAAGGGGATGAATCCGACGATTACTCCGTCCGATATGGCGATATACCACAAGTAACGGTTGGAGGTTTTAAAGGGATAATTATTGTTCTGTCTTAAAATGGCCGGGTTCATGACCAGCGGTCCCACAAGCGGATACAGTCTGGCATCCACCCCGTTCAAACGCATTATCTCCATGCTTACAGGTAATTTTGTCCAACGTTCACTTATTTCCTTTTATTTTCATTCTTCCGACTCGAAAAAGTCGATATCTATTCGTTTCACCTCAAAGGTGTTGGCAGTAAACACCCCGATATTATAATCTATCATGTATTCACACAGTTGATTCCCATCTATCAGCACGATTTTGATATTGTTCTGCGGTTTAAATTCCCGTGCTCCCCGACTGAACGAGGATGTAGTAATGAATATCCCTTTGGTGGCTCCTTTGCCGGCCAAAGCACCGACAAATTTTTGTACTTCGGGACGCTCCACTACGTTATTCCAACGTTTAGCCTGGATATAAATGTTGTCCAGACCGAGTTTGTCTTCTTTGATGATACCGTCTATGCCTTCATCCCCACTCTTTCCTACCACCATGCCCGCAGCCTCGTTTAAAGAACCGCCGTATCCCATCGCTACCAGTAATTTGATAACCAAGGCTTCGAAGAAGCCCGGGTCTTTTTTTAAGATACGCTCCAACAAATCTTGCGCCAGTATATTGCGTAACTTCTTATATTCCTCTTCCATGATGATGTCCGGTGTCTGTATGGCACACTCAGATTCCTGTCTGGAATTCCGCTTCGGTTCACTGTTTCTGTTGGATAAAGCAATCCATTCCTTATAAGCCGGATAGTTGAAAAGCAATTTCATATTAATATGCTCCGGATGAGTTTGCAACAGGCGCAATCCCGCCTCCGTAATTCTATATTGTGCACGTTGAGGAGTTTCCAGCAAACCGGCTTTTTGCATGTGGGTTTTGGCCCATCCTACGTTACTTCTGAAACGCGTGGTCCTATTGCTGGGTAACATTTCCTTTACATCGGTTTCCGTCAGATGAAACTCTCTGATAAGTGCGTTTTGTATTTCTGTCATTGAATGGACGCTGCCGTCTTCTAATTTCCGAAGAAAAGGCAGCATGCAGGATTGGAAGTCCGGTATCATTGTTTATCGCTTGTTATATAGTGTCCAAAAGTACGAATATTTTTTCAGAAATCCATCGTATTTTTGCTACAAAAAGCATTTGTCTTATGATTTATCGGTAAAAGCGATATGTTGCGTAAAAGGTGGAAGCCGACAAGAGGTAGCCCGGTACGGTTCCATCAGAAAATTGCGTTTTCATTTGCCTCTGCGCCCGCCTTTCACTACCTTTGCATTCATAACAGGCTTTTGGGATGAAATACGGAAAGATGAGTAAATATATATACGGCCTTGCTTTTGCCATGGCTTTTTTATGTGCATGCCGAGGTGAAGATGGAGGTTGTTCGTTGTCCTTTCAGCAATTGAAAGTTGAGAAGACCGTACCATTGGACAGCAGCGAACACTCGCCTGCATGTAAAGTTATCATAGAGGCGGACGAGATAAACGACACGACCCGTGCCGCCCGGAACATGAACCGGACCATTGCCTTTCATCTGTTTGGAGGAATGCACCGTTCGTTCGCCTCGGCTGCCGATTCGTTCTGTCTGACGTACGCGGAGCAATACCGGAGAGATTTGACCGATTTGTACAAAGCCGACCGGCAAAGCGGCATCAACTCCTCGTGGTACGATTACAAATACCGGATGGCCACGGAACACAAAGACGGACTGAACGGATATTTGTGTTATCTGATTCATAAAGTAAAGTACGAGGGAGGAGCACGCGAGTACCGGGAGGAGCAATGTTTGAATTTCGATACAGAAACGGGTGAGTTGGTGAAGTTGGAGGACGTGTTGCCTCCTGCTTCCTTGGCCTTGCTTCCTTCCCTGCTAACAGACGAACTCCTGAGAACGTACGGTTGCCGCAACCGGAAGGAATTGCAGGATAAAGGCATACTGCGGCTTACCGACATTTACATTCCCTTGAATTATGAACTGGGAAAAGAAGGTATTACTTTCATTTACAATGCCGACGAGATAGCAGCGTACGAAGTCGGGGCTATCAGGCTGACTTTGCCGTACAGTAGGTTGGAAACCCATACGAAATAAAAAATAAAGATATATGGAGCTGATTTTAAAATACTTTCCGGAACTTTCGGAAAAACAGACAGAACAATTCCGTCAGTTGGACGCGCTCTATCATGATTGGAATGCTAAAATCAATGTCATTTCCAGGAAAGACATCGACAATCTGTATGAACATCATGTATTGCATTCCTTGGGAATTGCCGAATTCACTCGTTTCAAATCCGGCACTGAGATTATGGATTTGGGGACGGGAGGCGGATTTCCGGGAATCCCCCTCGCCATCATGTTCCCCGACTGCCATTTCCATCTGGTGGACAGTATCGGTAAGAAAATCAAGGTTTGCATGGAAGTGGCTCGGGAGCTTGGGTTGGAGAATGTGACTTTCCGCCATTGCCGGGCAGAGGAAGAGAAGGCCAAATTCGATTTCGTGGTAAGCCGTGCCGTCATGCCGTTGGCAGATTTGGTCAAGATTATACGCAAGAACATTTCTCCCGTGCAGCACAACGCCATCCCCAACGGCCTTATCTGCCTGAAGGGGGGCGAATTGGAGAAAGAGACGAACCCGTTGAAGAACCGCACAATGGTTACTCCGTTGAAAGAGTTCTTTACGGAAGAATATTTTGCCACCAAGAAAGTGGTGTACGTTTCACTTTAAAGGATAGGAAAGATGCTGGACATAAAAAAAATTCCGGTAAACATGCTGGAAGAGAACTGCTACGTCGTGAGTGACGAGACCCGTGAAGCCGTCGTCATAGATTGCGGTGCCCTTACCGATGACGACCGCAGGTGGATTACGGATTATATTGAAGACTGTCGTTTACAGGTCAGGCATCACCTTTGTACCCACATGCACTACGACCACTGTTTCGGGGCCGCCTTCATGTGGGAGACCTTTCATGTCGGTCCGGAGTTCAACCGGGCGGACGAACCTATATATAAAGGTATGGGAGCAGAGATATTCGGACCGTTGGCACAGGTGATGAAAGAAGGGCTTACTCCGGCGGCTGTACGTTACTTGACGGAGGGGGATGACATTTCGTTCGGACATCACACGTTGACCGTCCTGAGCACTCCCGGACATACCCCCGGAGGTATTTGTTTTTACTGTGCCGCAGAAAAAGCCGTATTTGTCGGTGATACTTTGTTCTATTGCAGCGTTGGACGAACGGATTTCCCTGGCGGGGACAGTGAAGCCTTGTGCGAGAGCGTCAGGAACAAGCTGTTTACTCTGCCGGAAGATACCCGTGTCTATCCCGGGCACGGGCCACACACCGAAATAGGATTTGAAAAAGCCCACAATCCATATATAGGATAATCGGCATCTTTCGTTTGTAGACATTTTATACGAACTTGTTTTTATTGGTTTTCAATCTCTTACGCATCCAAAATCACCTTGCGCCAAACGAAACGCCGTTCTGCGGCAAACGATTTTTCATTCTGCGGCAAATGAAAAACCGTTTGCCGCAGAATGATTTTTGTATGTAAGTTTCATCATGTTGCGGTTTAATTTAAAAAAAGCTCTCTTCCGACTCACGTCGGAAGAGAGTAACAACACAAACACAAAATAAAACACGACAAAACTATTCTGCACACTAACCTGCCTTAAATAGTTTAAAGCGTGACATTCCCGACTATTCACATATTGGAAATACCAACCGGATTAATGTGCAATTACGCATAAAGCGTTTTCTGTGTCCTTAATCTATTTACATTATTCCTTTTTCGCGTAACACGCATTGCCATTTCCAGGCAGAGGCTAACACGTCCTCCAATGGGGTCTCGGCTTTCCAACCCAACACTTTGTTGGCTTTGTCCACGTTGCCCCACACCTTTTCGATGTCACCAGCACGGCGTCCTACGATCTTATAGTTCAATTTCACACCGGTAGCTTTCTCAAAAGCGTTGATCAATTCAAGCACGGAAGTACCCGTACCCGTACCGATGTTGTAAACCTCCACCGGTTCGGTGGTCTGGTCTTCCATGATGCGCGTCATGGCGCAAACGTGTGCCTTAGCCAAATCCACCACATAAATATAATCGCGGATGCAAGAGCCGTCCGGCGTGTCGTAATCGTCTCCGAACACACTCAATTCCTTACGGATACCCATGGCCGTTTGCGTCAGATAGGGAATCAGGTTCTGAGGCACACCGTTCGGCATTTCACCGATAAATGCCGTAGGATGTGCACCGATCGGGTTGAAATAACGCAGTAAGATGGCCTTTATCGGAGAACCGCTCTTGATGGTGTCCGCGATGATTTCTTCGTTAATCTGTTTGGTATTACCGTATGGGCTTTCCGCCTTTTTGATGGGGGTCTCCTCTGTCGCAGGTAGCACATCCGGCTGGCCGTATACGGTACATGATGAAGAGAAGATGATACCCTTCACATCATACTTCGGCATCAACTGCAGCAGATTAATCAGGGAAACGATATTGTTATGATAATACAGCAACGGTTTCTGTACGCTTTCACCTACAGCCTTGCTCGCTGCAAAATGAATGATACCGCTAATTTTCGGATATTTTTTGAATACGGACTCGGTGGCGTCGAAATCGCGCAAGTCTACTTTCTCAAAAGCCGGACGAATGCCGGTAATCTTTTCGATACCATCCAATACATCTTCACGTGAATTCGAGAGGTTGTCTACGATGACCACGTCATAACCAGCCTGCTGGAGTTCCACCGTCGTGTGTGAACCGATGAATCCGGTACCGCCTGTCACTAAAATTGTCTCTTTCATATTAGTAAGCTTCGATTTTTTGTTTTTGTAACAGTAGCAAATGTACTAAATTTAATTATACGTTGTATAATTTTAGGCTATAAAAAACCGATACGACCTGCATTTTCTTTGCAGGTCGTATCGGTTTTGAAAAAACGTGGCAGATTAGAGGCTCAGAAATGCCTTCAATCCGTTGTCTACTCCACTGAAACCCATAAATGCTATGGCCAATAGACCGGCGGTGACTAACGCGATGCTCATGCCCTGCATCCCCTTAGGTACGGACACGAGGTTGAGTTGCTCGCGGATGCCGGCGAAAATGACTAAAGCCAGTCCGAAGCCCAACGCAGTGCTCAGGGCATACCATACGCCCATCATCAGATTGAATTCCTTTTGGATAACCAATATGGCCACACCGAGGACGGCACAATTGGTAGTAATCAAAGGTAGGAATACCCCTAAAGCTTGGTAGAGCGAAGGGGAAACCTTTTTCAGGATGATTTCCACCAGTTGCACCAATGCCGCAATGACCAGGATAAAAGCTATGGTCTGCAAATAGCCGAGGTCGAGCGGATTCAAAACATAATACTGCAACAAGTAAGTCACCAGTGTGGCGAGCACCAAAACGAACGCCACCGCGCCCGACATGCCTAAGGCCGTATTGATTTTTTTGGATACGCCGAGGAACGGACAAATACCGAGGATTTGCGACAACACGACGTTGTTGACAAATATGGCGGTAATGAAAACGATTAAATACTGATATATTGCTTCCATATTGTTCTAAGTTTACAAATTACGCTTTCTTCAGTTTGTTCACAATGGCAATCAAGTAACCTAATACGATGAAAGCTCCGGGAGCCAACACGAACATCAGCATGCCGTAGTCTTCCGGCCAAACTTCCAGACCGAAGATTTTACCCGTTCCCAAAATCTCGCGTACGGCTCCGAGGACAGTCAAGGCGATTGTGAATCCTAACCCCATTCCCACTCCATCGAAAAACGAAGGCACAACTCCGTTTTTACTGGCAAATGCTTCGGCACGTCCCAGAATGATACAGTTCACCACAATCAAAGGGATGAACAAGCCCAATGTGGCATAAATGTCGGGTACGAATGCCTGCATGCACATTTGCAAGGCGGTTACGAAAGATGCGATAACGACAATGAATGCCGGAATACGCACCATGTCGGGAATCAAATTCTTAATTAAAGAAATTACCACGTTGGAACATACGAGCACGAATGTCGTGGCCAATCCCATGGACATACCGTTCAATGCGGAAGAAGTCGTACCCAAAGTGGGACACATACCCAGAAGAAGTACAAACGTCGGGTTTTCTTTGATGATACCGTTCATCAACACTTTAAAATTATTCATATTACGTCCCTCCTTTCTTTAATGAATAGAATCACTTCCGGTTCCGGTTGCGTTTTCCACCCGTCCGGCTTGTACGCTGGCTCCGCTCGCTGCATCGCTGGTATTTCCTTTAAACGCCTGATAAGCGGCATTCACGGCATTCAGGAAAGCCCGGCTGGTAATGGTAGACGCCGTGATGGCATCGATGTCTCCGCCGTCTTTGGATACGGCCAGTTCCTTCTCTCCTGGATTCCGTCCGATAATGTTGCCCTTACCGCCTTCCTGGAACCATGTGTCGGCTTTCACGCCAAGTCCGGGGGTTTCTACCGTAGCCAGAATCGTATAGCCCAGAATATTGCCGTCCTCGTTGAAGCCCACCAATATTTCGAGCGGGCCGCCAAACCCATTGGTTACAGCTTTCACAGCCGTTCCCTTGTCGGTTTTATAGAGAGTATAACCGTTTGCTTCTACCGGTTCTTCCACTTTCAAATCGCCGGGTTGGCTTCCCAAAATCACTTTTTTGATGCCATCCTGCAAATTCTTTGCATTGATTTCGGCAATGGGGCCTTGTGTCACCTTATTAATATAAGCCAAAGTCCCGCCGGCTATGAGGGAAATGGCGGTCAGCACCAAGACCATATTGAGTAATGAAGACTCTAACTTTTTCATTTTTTTACGACCTCCCCGAATCTTTTAGGTTTACAATAGGTGTTAATCAACGGCGTAAAGGCGTTCATAATCAGGATGGCGAACGACATGCCTTCTGGATATGCGCCGAAAGTACGAATGACTACGGTGAGAAGACCTATGGCCACTCCATAAATAATCTGCCCCTTCGCTGTCATGGGTGAGGTTACGTAATCCGTAGCCATGAAGCAGACACCCAGCATCATACCGCCCGTTAGTAACACTGTTACAGGAGACGCATAAACGGGATTGTACAGATGAAGCAGTCCAGCCAGTACAAAAACGGTAACCAGAATGGAGACCGGAATGTGCCATGTCACGATGCGTCGGGCCAACATGTAGGCCAACCCTATCAATAAGGCCAAGGCGCTCACCTCGCCCAAGCATCCCCCGGTCTGCCCGACGAGCATGTCGATGGCGTCCGGTAGCCTTTGGAGCACGGAAGCGTCTCCGCTCTTGATGGCTTCCTTCATGACGGCCAACGGGGTGGCACCCGTCTCGGCATCAAGGTAAGCTGCCATTTGTCCGGGCACAGGCCATGTGGTCATCTGCACCGGAAATGAAACCAGAAGGAACACGCGCCCCACCAATGCCGGATTGAAGGGATTACACCCTAATCCGCCGAAAGTCATCTTACCGATGCCGATAGCTACCAACGCTCCGATGAGGATGATCCATATCGGCAGGTTGGAAGGCAGGTTAAAACCCAACAGCAGTCCGGTCAGGATGGCCGAGCCGTCGGTTATCGTCACGCGGTCGCGTTTCAATACATATTTCGTTATAGCCCACTCGAAGAACATGCAGGCGGCCACGGACGTGGCCAATACGATTGCGGCTCCCAACCCAAAGAAATACAACGAGGTCAGCAGAGCCGGTATGAGTGCGATACACACTCCATACATATTTCTTTGTACACTATCCCGTCCATGCACATGGGGCGACAGCGATACAATTAATTTCTTTGCCATAATCTTTCTCTTTTATTTTGCATTACGAGCCCGGATGAGGGCCATTACTGTAGTCTTACCCATACGGATATTATCCAACATCGGGCGTGTGGAAGGACAGGTAAACTGGCACGACCCGCATTCGATACATGACGTGATGTCGTTCTCTTCGGCCAACTCCCAGTTGCGCAACGCGGAAGCTGTGGCCAACAAATAGGGTTCGAGCCCCATCGGACAGGCACTGACGCATTTGGCGCAACGGATGCAGGGCTGCGGTTCCGCACGGCGGGATTCCTTTTCGCTCATGAGCAAAAGACCGGAAGAACCTTTGCATACCGGCACGTCGAGGTTCATCAGCGCCTTTCCCATCATCGGGCCACCGCCGATTACTTTTCCTGTGTTTTCCGGCAAGCCACCGCATTCCTCGATGAGTTGGTTCATCGGCGTACCGATACGGGCCAACAGGTTGGAGGGGTTTTGCACTTCCTTGCCTGTCACGGTGATGACACGTTCAAACAAAGGCTTGTTCTTCATCACCGCTTCGTAGATGGCAAAAACCGTACCTACATTTTGCACCACTGCTCCTACGTTAATGGGCAATGCTGGCGGTGCCGGGACTTCACGTCCGGTAACAGCGGCAATCAACTGCTTTTCTCCTCCCTGAGGGTATTTCACTTGCAAAGGCACGATCTCAATATGCGAATAAGCTTTCGCTTTCTCCGTCAGAAGGGCGATAGCGTCCGGTTTGTTGTTCTCGATGCCGATATAACCTTTGTCCACACCCACTGCCTTCATGATCAGATCCACTCCCACCAAGATTTCGTCCGGCTTTTCCAACAGCAACCGATGGTCTGCTGTCAAGTACGGTTCGCACTCCACGGCGTTGATGATAACGCATTCGGCTTTTGTCCCTTTGGGGGGAGTCAGTTTCACATGGCAGGGGAATGTGGCACCGCCCATACCGACAATACCGGCCGCTTTCACCTTGTTCACGATGTCTTCGGCCGTCAACTCCAGCCGTTGGCCCAATGTCACCAAATCGGGGGTACGGTCGATCGTCTCGACCCATTCATCCCCTTCCACGTCTACAAAGATGGCCGGACGACGGTAACCGCTGGCATCGACAATCGCATCTATCTTGCTCACTTTTCCGGACACGGAGGAGTGAACGGGAACCGACACGAAGCCGTCTGCCTCGGCCAACATCATGCCTACTTTCACTTCATCTCCTTTGGCTACGACCGGTTTGGCCGGTGCGCCGATATGCTGATAAAGCGAAAAGACAGCTTGTTTGGGCAGTCCGGCCCGGCGGATGGGAGAAGTGGCGGAAAGTTTGTTTTCAGATGGATGAACTCCACCTATCTTAAACGTTTTCACGATATTCTTTTTTAATTTGACAATCCTATGAATTATGCTTCTTTCTTTTCTTCCGATGTAACGGTGGTTACAGGCTGTGCTGCGGGAGCGGATACCGGTCGTGCCACCGGCTCGGCTGGTTTCGGGGCTGCTGTTGCAGCCGGTTTCTCCACTTTCGGCTTACGCGGCGGGAAGTTGATGGCATGGATGGCTCCTTTCGGGCAAGCTTCCTCACACTTTCGGCACAACTTGCACTTTTCCGGGTCGATATAGGCCAAATTGTTGTTGAGAGTGATGGCCTCGAACGGACAGGTCTTCACGCACTTGCCGCAACCGATACAGGAAGCTTTGCAAACTTTGTTAGCCACAGCGCCCTTGTCGCGGTTCACGCACATCACGACCATCCGGCGGTTTTTCGGTCCTTTTGGCCGGAGCTCGATGACTCTTCGCGGACAGGTCTTGACGCAGGCACCACAAGCCGTACAGCGTTCTTCGTCCACTTCGGGCAACCCTGTTTCCGGATTGATGGACAACGCACCGAACTGGCACGCCGCCACACAATCGCCGCCTCCCAAGCAACCGAATGCACACGCTGTCTCTCCTGTGCCCGCTAACAGTTGCACGCGGCAACTACGCACTCCGTCGTAATCCACCACACGCGGACGATTGGCACAAGTCCCGTTGCAACGCACAACGGCGACTTTCGGGGTACTGGCCGTAGCCGTAAGCCCCAAAATTCCGGCTACTTTTTCCATAACCGGTTGTCCACCTACGGGGCATAACTTGCCTTCGAGCGAACCACCGTCCGCCGCTTTCACGCAAGCAGCGGCAAAACCGGCACATCCCGGATAACCGCATCCGCCACAATTGGCTTGCGGCAAGACTTCGGCCACCTGTCCGATGCGTTCATCCTCTACGACAGCAAACTTCTTGGATGCCGCATACAGCATGATGGATGCCACCAGCCCTACGAGTCCCAGAATGATTACTGCAATCAAAATCACGTTCATAACAATGTTTATTTTATGTGTTTAATGGTAAATGAAAATTTTCTTGTCAACCTGTTTTTGTTGAGGTAGAGCACACCGTAATAGACAGCCAGGCTCGCCAATGCCATCAGGGCTGCCAATGGCTCATCGGTCGTGACTTGCAAAGTAGCAAGCAAGACAGCCATCAATAGCAACAACGGCGCACCGTAAGCCCAAAACACGGCTGTCAGTCCCATTTCCACACTTCCGGTCAGGAGTACTTCCTCTCCTACCCGGTAAGAAAATGCTTCGGAGCTGACAATATCGACCAGCTTCTCTTTGCTTTCCGATGAATTACACATTTTTTTAGCTACACAAGATGAACACGCGGAAGCTTGGGTTATCTGCACACAGATGTGTTTTCCTTTCACGCTTTTCACGGTACCTCGATGTATGATTATTTGGGCCATTTTGTAAACTCGATATTGCAAATCGCCGCAAATGTAGCATTAATTTAGTAACTAATAGTAGGTATTTAAACAGAAAATTCTCCGTATTTGTTTTTTTTAACCTATCAGGTTTTTCAGGCAATTCACCACTTCTCATATCCGGGATTCTGGGATAAGCGCGGATTCAAAGACAGCACCTTGGCTGGGATAGGAAACACCGTGGTGTAGCCTGATGCCTCACCCTCCAGTTGCGGACGGTCGGTGTAAGCTTGCGTATAGGTGCCGAAACGAATCATATCCTGTCTTCTCCATCCTTCCCATACGAGCTCCAACTTACGTTCCTCCAGGATATTGTGAAGGGTAGCCGGACGAGGATACATACCAGAACGTTGCCGTACTTCGTTCAGCTCGGTTGTTCCGTCTTCCCCGTTTCTTATTTTAGCCTCGCTTTTCATCAGTAATACGTCGGCATAACGAAACAATACGATGTCGTTGTCCGACAACTTACCGTCTTTTGTGCTTTTCAGGTCTACTTCATACTTCTTCATCCGTGCACCGGCGGATTTCTCGTAAGGTTGTGCCGATACGTCCAAGCGTATGGCCCACGGTAGATACTCCAGGGTACTTCCGTCATCCAATTTCACCGGGTTGCCATTTGGGTCCAAAACCGTTCCGGCAAAGAAACTGTCTTCGAAGCGATGGTCTACCGAATCAGTATCGTAACCGAATGTACGTAAAGTTTCAACCGTAGCACTGGTTCCATTCTCTCCACTCAGTCCGTAAGCCTTTCCATGGTTGTAATGGCGGGAACGGAATAAATATTGCATTTGGTTTTGCAATGCATGTTTATCCATCGGTATCGTAAATATATTCTCTTCCGAAGGCTCGTTATAGACCACGAAATTATCAGCCATGCGCGAGGATAATTGGTATCCCATACCCCGTATCGAATCGCAATACGCTTGTACGGCCTGCCACGCGTTCACTGTTTGGGAGCCTATTTTCACTCGATATGTTTTTCCACTGGGACGGCTTCCGTCCGTCCAATCGTTATCCGTGTAAATCTCTACATTCAGGAATAGCTTGGCCAACAGGAAACAGGCTACCGGACGGGTCATCCGACCATAATATTCACCTTTTTGATTGCTGTGCGCTTCATTCAGATAAGGTAATGCCGCCTGCAATTCGTTTACGATAAACTTGAATACGTCCTCACGTTCGCTTTGGTTGACATCTTTCATGGGGGTGGACGAAGATAATACTAAAGGTACACGCCCGAACATATCTAACAAATAATAGTAGTACATCGCCCGAAAGGCTCTGACTTCTGCCACATAATTTTTCAATTCTACAGGAGCATCCTTACGGTTCTGCAGTTCCGTCAGACGTTCTATCGACTTATTGCTAAGCACAATCACTTTGTATAGATACTCCCACGAAGCTGCTATCACGTCATTATTGACTCCCCAATCGTGCAGGAACAGTCCTTGCCAGAGTCCGCCGTCGTACCAGTCTCCTCCGCGGGTCGGCAACAAGGCTTCATCTGTGGTCAGTGTGTTCAAGTCATATACGCCTCGACAGGTTCCCTGCAACCCTTGACTGTCTTCGTATCCGCCCACATAGTTATAGAGGGTAGCCACAGTGTTCAGATATATATTGGCTGGCGTGTCATAAGCGTCCTCTTCGGGTAACTGGTCTCGCGGGGCTTCATCTAAGAATCCTGCACAACCATAACAGCAAATAAGGGTATATCCCGCCCATAAAATCCACTTTCTCATGTCGTCATGCTTTAAAATTGAATAGTTAATCCCAAGGTATAAGAACGATATACCGGATAGTTCCGTTTGTCGTCCACTCCGAGTGTGGCATCTACGATATAACTGTTGATCATAGGAGTCAGTCCGGAATAGGCTGTAATGGTAGCCAGATTGTTTACCGAAGCCGATAAACGCAGATGCTGCACGTATTTGCCCCATTTCTTCAACGGGATATTCCAACCAATAGTCAAATAATCAAAATTCACGTAGTTTCCATTTTCGAGCCAGTAATCTGTAGCAGTCTGATCGTAAATGTTACGTTGGGGAGCGGCTGCCATTACGTTGTAATCGGGAAAACTTCCCATATTCATATAAGCCAAGGCCGTTCCATTATAAATTTTATGTCCGAAAGCACCATTGATTTGCAACGATACGTCCACATTCTTATAACGGAAGCTGATGTTGGAGCCCAATAGAGTCTTGGGAGTGGCCTGTCCGGCTACGTAACGGTCTCCTCCGTCTTCCAAGTCCACACCTCCCCCATCAAGGTCGGCTATCTCGTATGCGTATGTTCCGTCTTCGCGTTGGATGAGTCCTGTGCAATGGGGTAAATAAAAGACACCCAAAGGTTGCCCTACGATTTGGTATACGATGTGATTGTATCCACCATGAAAGCCAGCACCGGTTAAGTCGGCAATCGGTGTATATTGTGGAGCTGACATATATTCTCCATTATACATTCCGCTCAGAGAAAGTAGCTTATTACGTTGGAACGTTACATTGACGTTGACGTTCAGTTCCATGTCTTTTTTACGCAAAGGAGTGAAGCCGAATCCTAATTCCACTCCGCTGTTACGCATGGATCCCAGATTGGCCAGCAATTTATTATAGGCAAAGGGCGGTACGCTTACATCATATTGATACAGCATGTCGTCCGTGACGGAATGGTAATAATCAAATGTGAAAATAGCCCGTCCGTCCCAAAAAGCAGCATCCAGTCCAACGTTCATCGTACGTTTTACCTCCCAACGCAGGTCGGGATTGGCATTGCGTATCAACCCCATCGTCACCGTTGGGTCACCGCCAGAGGATACTACGCCATTGGGCTTCACCAATTGGAGGGAATTGTAAGAATCAATGGCATCTTGATTACCCGAATATCCATACCCGAATCTGAGTTTCAGGTTGTTCAGCCAATAGAAAGACTTCATGAAATTTTCCTCACTCAGAATCCAGGCCGCGGAAAGCGATGGGAAAAAGCCCCAACGATGGTTGCGTCCCACTTTGGATGAAGCATCGGTACGCATGTTTACGGTAGCCACATAACGATCGTCATACACGTAATTGACACGTCCTAAAAAAGATGCCAGACGAGGATTCTCATAATAAGAGCCCGTCCCCTCCCATAGTCTTACGGCTCCGGCCTGTAGGTTGTGAAAACCAAACTTATCGGTTGTAAAATTCGTGACAGTCGTATGGAAGCCGGACATAACACGTTGTTGCGCTTCTCCCAACAGGAGAGCGTCCAGTTTATGTTTTCCAAAAGCTCGATTGAAGTTCAACATCACGTTTCCCAGCACATCTTCCACCTTCTGTTCGCCTCGATAAGCTTGTCCATGTGCCCATACGGTAGTAGGAAGATATTGTCCGTTATCTATAACATTGTACAAGTAAGATCCGAAGGCGGAAAGTATCAAATGGGGGGTTAGGACCAGCTCCATTTTCAGATGGGCATTAAAATGTGCATTCGATTCTTCGTCGCTTACTTCCATCCAGGCCAAAGGGTTGGTAATCCAACTGGCAGTTGTCACTTGATCCCAACCGCCCGTCGCGTTCTTATGGGCCGGAAAAGTAGGATTGAAAGCTGCGGCTGAATAAAATGTTTTTTGTGTATCTACCAAATTGTTGCTCTTACGTACCGCCCCCATTACCCCCAAGTCGAAACGCAGGCGGTCATTGAAAGCCCGTTGCGTAATGTCTATCTTGGCCATGTAATTCCGGTAGTCCGAACTTTTCACTACGTCTTTTCGATCCAAAAGTGCCAGAGAAGCACGATAATAAGAGGATTCCGTACCACCTCCAAAAGCTACATGATGATTTTGTACCCATCCCATACGCGTAATTTCCTCTGGAAAATTCGTGTCATAACCTAAATCTAAAATAGATATACCGCGTTCGTGTGCCACGCTCCTGAAAGCATCTCCGGAAAGCATTTTCATGTTTTTATAAATAGACTCGACACTGAAATTTCCGTCGTAACTCAAACTGAAACTTCCGCTGTGCCCTTGTTTGGTACTTACTTTTATGACACCCGAAGCACCCCGTGCGCCATATTGAGCCGTTTCTGAAGCATCTTTGAGGATCGTGAAGCTTTCGATGTCGGCCGGGAAAATCATACTTAACGTACTCAAATCGGCAAACACGCCATCGATGATTACCAAAGGGTCATTACCTCCGGTAAGGGATGTTGTACCCCGAACGCGTACGGAATTGAGCATGGCCTCCCTTCCCGGTAACATACTGACACCGGCTACTTGTCCGTTAATAGAGTTCAAAGGGTTGGAAATCATACCTTTGTTCATTCTCTTTTCAGAAATCTGATCTACGGAACCGGCTACGGTTCTTCGGTCTCCTGTGGCATAACCGATTTGCAGTATGTCTCCTCTCATTAATGAATCAGACAACATCCAGGGAATGGAATCCGGCAGAATCACTTTGTTCTGTGCTGCGAGAGGATATATATGGCATAATGCCAAAGACAAGGGTAATCCCATTCGCCCCAACCATAAAAATGTCCCTTTTTTCATAAGCAAAGAGATTTAAGAGTAAACGTTGGTACACTTTGAGTATTTACACAGGCAAATATACAGAAATTCCTTTAGATAAACTCATTTTTAAGGGAAGAAAAATAAAGAAAGAGAGAGAAAATTTACCAAAATTGAATGATCAAAATAGGGTAATAAAGTTCACCAATAAAAATATTGATTTTTAGCGACTACAAGTTTTTTTCGCTTTTATGTAAAGTGGAGTATACAGGACTCGAACCTGCCACCTTTTGACTGCCAGTCAAACGCTCTAGCCAGATGAGCTAATACCCCAACCTTTTTGACGATGCAAAGTTAGATATATTTTTTGAAACGCAAAACTTTTTTGCTATTTTTTTTCGTCTGACTTTGCTCCTTTATAATCAGAATTTATATCCTAATGTAAAAAATACCTGATGGGTATTTAGGTTTACATCCACTGGAGTAAGACGACCGCCGGTTTGCGTAATGTAAGTATCGTCGAACGCATAGAAATCTCCCGACTGTACGCGACACTTATAAGCCATATCGGCATAAAAATGCTTTCCGTGGTAGCCTAAACCGGCTGTGAATATATTCACGTCATTTTTATTCATATAATCTGTTGTAGTTTGGTAACCGAAAGCCGGAGAAGGCCCCGTTTGATCTAAAGTCGCTTCTTCCTTGAACATGCGGGAATAATAATTATATCCTGCACGGAATGCGACATTATCCGTCAGATTCAATTCCATACCGAATTTGAAAGAATGGCTTCCGCGTAGCGTAGACTTGTGCAACGCATCCATATCGCGGTCGTGTGTCGTTCCTCTGGAATAACCATAGCCCCAATAGTCGTAGTCCCAGTCTTCATATCCCTGTTTCGTCTTAGAATAATCAGCGTATTCATATTCGGCTCCTATAGCCAGATAAGTTCCAATCGTATGTCCTAACGAAACTCGAAATTTCCACGGTGTGGTAATTTTCATGTGCAAGTTTGCCAAATCTACATCCGGAAGATAATTGGTATATATAAACTTACCGTTTCTGTCTTGATTGATGTAGATGTCATAGTTCTCATCCTCCATCATGGGAGAGTCTATACTATATGAAGAATAAGATTCCAAATGATAGAAAGTCGGTGTTTCTACGGCCAGACCTATGCGGAAAGGAGAATTTCCGATGGGACGGAATATACCACCCAACTTCACATTGATTCCATATCCACTTACATGTTGGGTATTATATAAGGAATAATTCTCGAAATCGCTGTAAGAGTTGCCTTGGCCGTCCGAAATCGTGCCGAACTCCCGATAGGTGCTGTAACTGTAATAGTCTACGTCGTTCACTCCCAAAGTGAAACCTAAATACACACGGTCTTTAATGTTCATCGACAGATTGAAATCATATCCTGCGATACCGCCTTCCGTCGTACGGTCATAATTATTCCGGTCGGACGCTAAGGCATTATAGGAATCATATAAGGGATTGCCCTCTTGGTCTACCTGCACATTACCTTGATTATCCCGTATGTATTCCGGATTCACAAGACAGGAATTATACATCAGGTCTGCCAAAGGAGTGGAATACTGGGTATGGTTCAGAATGTCTGCCATTTGTTGCGTCTGCGACAAACCGTTCAAGGCTCCGTTATCTGCGATAAATGACTGGTTGAAATTGGCTCTTTTCTGATAGTTGACTCCAAAGTTAACATATCTTACGCTTTTAGCCATAACCGGGATACTTACCACAAATCCCATCTGATCAAAAGACAAATGGGTCATGTCTGCATTTAAATCCGGTTTTTCTTGCTGGGTCAATACGCTGAATGATAAAGCAGCATCACTTCTACGATAGAGTCCCAATGCAGCCGGATTAGAAGAAGCGGTAGACAAATCGGCTCCCAATGCTCCTAATGCACCGCCCATACCTACGTAGCGTGCACTTCCGATTAAATCGGTCGGCATATAATTCTCATTCATATATGGTGTCTGTGCCATCATAGACTGGCTTGCCAGCAATGCGCTTACAAATATGAGTTTTTTTCTTTTCATTATTTCTTCCTTTTATGGTTTATCTTTGTTTGTTAACGTCGACCGCCTCGTGCTCCTCCACCCCTGGATGGGGAAAAACCGCCTCCGGAACGGCTGGGGGAACTTACCGACGGACGGAAAGTGCTTCTTGTGGTCGATGGCGTGAAGTTAGAACTTCTCGACGGTTGAGTGTTACGTTGAGGAGTTGAAGTCGTACGCGTACGAGGAGACTGCCTGGTAGTTGTTGAAGAACGATTTGGAGTAAATCGTGCCGAATTCTCTGAAATGGTTTGCCGGTTGGTGTTGCCCGTGTTTCGTATGGCTCTTCTGGCAGAAGAACTGTTTCTTACATTAGTGCGGGATGTTCCTCTTGCCAGTGTACTATTCTCCCGATATCTTACACTGGGACGAGTAACCGGTCTTGATGGATACCATCCATGACCGGGATGTCCCCAATGCGGATGATGCCAGTGCGGTCCCCAATACCAAGGATCATACCATCCGGCATACCAAGGGCCTCCCCACCCCCAAAAAGGATTGTATAATCCCCATCCCCACGAGTAGGAGAAGGTCGGTCCCCAATACCAACTGCTGGGATAAGCGTATGCGTAAAATCCATCATCATATACATCCCAATATATGGAATTGGGACCATAACGTAAGTCCCAGTATAAAGGACTGCTGACCGCAACACCGATAGTTGGGGTGTTGAAACGAAGAATTCGTTTGGTGTATTGATAATCTTCTTCCAATCCCTGAATGCTGTCGGCTCGCGCATTCTCTTCGTTTGCCGTCTCTTCCTCATTTGCGGCTGTACTGTCATTTTCCCAACGATATCGCCGATTGTACTCATCTACATCTCTTGCATTATTCTGAACATGTTCGTTGGATGCTGTTGTTGCTACAGATTCGGAGATCGCGTGCATTGAAGGTTGCGACCTTGTCTGTTGTTCCTTCTGTTCTTTCGTTTCTTTCTGGGGAACAAAATACATGTCATCTATTTGTGCAAAGCTAAAAAACGGAATCACTGCAACGACGAGTGAAAATAATATTCTGTTTTTCATTGTCTTTCCTCCTTTACCTATATTATATGCAAATATAACTTTTTCTCGGTTGTCGGACAATACGGAAACGAGAATAAAGTTTAGTATATAACTCTTTTTTTGCTATTTTTGCAGAACCAATAGATTCTCGACATAAAATAAACAATATGAAATATTTGGAATTGGATTTCATTATATCCCCTTATAGCAGGGATGCAGCCGACATCTTGATGGCATTGGTGGCCGATGCCGGTTTGGAAAGCTTTGTAGATACTCCACAGGGGGTGAAAGGATATGTGCAAACCGGACTTTTCGAGCGTTCCGTATTGGATAGCTTGACAGACATATTTCCCATGGACGGGGTGAAAGTGACCTACCGATTGGCGGAAGCGGAAGATAAGAATTGGAACGAGGAATGGGAACGCAACGGCTTTGAACCGGTCCGAATCGCCGACCGTATTCTGATTCATAGCCCGGAGCATCATAACCTATCTCCGGCCGAATATGATATCGTGATAGATCCTCATCAGGCTTTCGGTACCGGTACGCATCACACTACGGGTATGATATTGGAACGTTTGCTCTGGATGGAACTCGGACATAAAGCCGTATTGGATGCCGGGTGCGGAACGGGAGTACTGGGTATCTTCTGTACTTTGAAAGGGGCAAAATCGGTGTGGGCTTACGATATAGATCGTTGGAGTGTGGACAATACGAAAGAGAATATGTTGCTGAATGGTGTGAAAAACATGGAAGTGGTTGAAGGGAATGCCTCTATATTACAAGGAAAAGACGCTTTCGACTTGATTCTGGCCAATATCAACCGGAATATTCTTTTAGCCGACTTGCCATCGTTCGTATCGGTTATGCATGCGGGAAGCCAAATGATTCTCAGCGGTTTTTATGTAGAGGATATGCCTTTGCTTGTGCAAAAAGCGAAAAGCTTAGGGCTGAGCTACCTCAACCATACGGAAAAAGAGAACTGGGCAACGCTTTTATTCGAACGTTTGTAATAAGCGATATGAATCCAGAGCTGCCGGTAATGCCTGTAGGACTTCCGGCGGCTTTATTTTTATTTATAACGAATCTTCAGGGTCGGTATAATTGTCTTCCTGTTCCGGTATGGTCAGTTTCATCAAGTCTTCAAACGACCCGTTGAAGATATTGCAGTCTACATTTCCTTTGATTCCGGTAACTTTTCCACAGTCCGTATGTTGCCAGAAATTCCATTTTCCTTTATATTCCAACTTTTCCACATAATAGTGCGCTATCCAATAAGGATATTCATCGAATGCGGGAGTATTCAGATAGTGCAATTTGAATTTGTATCCCGTATAAATAATGGGTTTCACGCCATATTCTTTTTCTACAATATCCAGCCACGTCTTTACAGCCTTTTGGAGCTGTGTTTCCGTTAGCCGTCCTGCCTTTTCCACATCTAAAACAGGAGGTAGGTCACCGGGTTCCAAATGTACTTGTTTCAAGAAAAACCGAGCTTGTTTTTGGGCATCCACATCCGGCAAAAAGAAATGATAAGCTCCTCTTATAAAGTCATTTTGCTTTGCTTCATAAAAGTTTAGGTTAAAATTGTCATCCAATAGTGTCGTACCTTCGGTCGCCTTAATGAAGACAAAACTGACAGGGGATGAATTCAAGCTGGCATTGCGCAAACGTTCCCAATCTATGTTCTCCTGATAATGAGAAACATCAATGCCGTGCACGTCAAAACCTTCAGGGTATACAGGATCCCCATAGATGGCTTTCCAACGGAATGAATAAGGACCGACAAAGAAATAATAAAAGAAAAGTATATAAGCTATTCCTAAAGACAACGCTCCTACCCATATCGCCCACGACGGCCAGCGTTTGAAAAACAACCATTTGCTTGTCCCTTTTTTCTTTTGCTTCTTGCGCGAAACGGTTTTTCTCTTAGGACTACGTGCTGTGGGAGTGCTATTCACTTTCTTACGGCTTCCCCTCTGAACAATCGTTTTTCTGTTTTTTACAGTTTGCGGCGTTTGTGCACACATGATAGAAACGGTCTCTATTATCCTTTTATTCAGAAAAATAACAAGTCCCTTCATCGACGGATAAAGGGACTTGCATATCTATAAATGAATTACTTAGCTTGTTCCAATTGCAACGTCTTGGTAGCTTGGTCGCAGACCTCGGTCGGACCGAAATACTGTATAGGACCGGGATATACGAAACAAGTTTCACGAGCCCATTGGTTGCGTCTTGATGCAAATTCCTTGAACGGAGCGCCGTCCAAACGAACCAATGCCTTTTTGATGACCGGTTTCATCTCACCATTACGTTTCTCCATATTCATCATCATGGTGATGGGCACACCACCGGCAATCCATTCAGCAGCCGGCGCCGTCGTGTTCTTCACAATAGCCATATAACCGGTCTTGCCGTTAGCCATCAACATGGCGGCACTTGTACCCAAAGCATAGCAATAGTCTGCGTCGTAATTGGAAGGAGCAGCACAACGGCCTTCATAACCGAAGAAATGATGCAAAGCTGAGAACTTGCCGTTGAACTTACCTTCTTTCTTCCATGCAGCCAGTTTGTTGGCCACCATTTCGGACAACAGCTTTTCCGTTTCGATCAGTGAAACCTGTACATTTCCATGCGGGTCACGTTCCATGGTCAACTGAGCCGCTACTCCCAAAGGAAGAGATTCGTATACAGCCTTGTTTGCTGCAGAAAGCTTATTCAAAATCCATTCGCGTTGCTGATCTTTAGCCAATGCAGCACCTTCTGGAGTTGCCAACAAGTCGTTCAATTCGGCAATCAAAGCCTTCATAGCCGGGATGAACTCAATCAAACCTTCCGGAATCAATACCGTACCAAAATTGTTTCCATCAGCCGCACGGTCGGCTACAACTTGAGCAATATAAGTAACGATATCATCCAAAGTTTGGTTTTTGGCTTCCACCTCTTCCGATACGATACAAACGTTGGGTTGGCACTGCAAAGCGCATTCCAAAGCGATGTGAGAAGCCGAACGTCCCATCAATTTGATGAAATGCCAATATTTACGGGCAGAGTTTGCATCGCGTTGGATATTGCCGATAACCTCTGCATACGTTTTGCAAGCCGTGTCGAAACCGAAAGAAGTTTCGATCTGTTCGTTCTTCAAATCGCCGTCGATGGTCTTCGGACAGCCGATAACCTGCACACCGCATTGCTTGGCTGCGTAATATTCAGCCAAGACACAAGCGTTCGTATTGGAGTCGTCACCACCGATGATGACAATGGCTTTAATACCCAATTCCTTGATGATTTCAAGTCCCTTTTCGAACTGTTCCTCTTTTTCGAGTTTGGTACGTCCGGAACCGATCATGTCAAAACCGCCCGTATTGCGATATTGGTCTATGATGTCAGCCGTCAATTCCATATATTTGTGGTCCACCAGTCCGCCGGGACCCAAAATAAAGCCATACAACTTGCTTTCCGGGTTCAGTCTTTTAATACCGTCGAACAAGCCGCAAATGACATTATGCCCGCCGGGAGCCTGGCCACCGGAAAGAATTACACCGACGTTGAACGGGGCGTAAGACTGAGCCTCGCCCGGAACGAACTCAATAAGAGGCATTCCATAAGTGTTCGGGAATAATTTCTTGATTTCCTCTTGGTCGGCCACAGACTGCGTGGGTGCGCCTTCCTTTACAGATACGTTACCCTGCAATCCTTTGGGTAACTTGGGCTGATAAGCCGCTCTTGCAATTTGCAATGCACTTTTTTCCATGTTGTGATTCTAATTAATTGTTGAAAAGCATTTTCAGCACACAAAATTAATGTTTTTTGTCGGAATGAAGAAACTCTCACCCCAAAAACATACAGTTTATTTTCTTCTATAAAATTTCCCGATATCGTCAACTTTGCGTATCTTTGTCCAAGTTACTAATTTACATCATAATTTGAGATTAAAGAATATGGCTAAAAGAAGAACATTAAAAAAGAATATCAACTATATCTGTAGTGAACTGTTTGCGGAATGTGTAGCGTTGACGCATTACAAAGTAGATATAAAACAAGAAGATGTGGATAACGTAATGACCCGCATATTGTTGATGCATGATGAATTTGTCAGCAGGATCAGTCATACGGAACCGGGAAACGTAAAAGGATTCTACAAAAAGCTGCGCATGGATTTCAATGCACAGGTCAGCGACATTGTCAGCACTATCAGCCAGCTTTGCTAAATGAGCCGACGTTTTTGCAGTTTCCTCCTGTTCAGGCTGATGGGATGGAAAGTCGACGTGACGGTTCCCATGGGAGATAAATACATCATTGCGTTGGCACCTCATACAAGTAATTTCGATTTTTTGTTGGGAGTGCTTTATAGTCGTGCGATGAATTTTCGTTGTGACTTCCTGATGAAAAGCGAATGGTTTTTCTGGCCTTTGGGAATCTTAATGCGATGGTTGGGGGGAATTCCAGTGTACCGAAGTAAGAAGATGAGTATGACGGACCAGTTGGCACAAGTGGCTCGGGAACGGGATATATTTCACCTTTGTATCACTCCGGAAGGCACTCGTTCACGTACGGAAGAATGGAAAAAAGGGTTTTATTATATCGCCTTGAAGGCCGGACTGCCCATTTTATTGTATGGAATTGATTATCCGACCAAAACCATACGTTGCACGCAAGTAGTCGTCCCCAACGGAAATATAGATGAACAAATGAACGACATTAAAGCATACTTTAAAGATTTCACAGGGCGGTATCCTGAAAAGTTCGCAACCGGATTAAAATAATGGTAAGTATGAAGAAAAGACTTATGGTTCTGGCGGGAGCATTCTTGCTGGGACTTTCCGTATATTCACAGAGTGGAGAGAAAGTAGTAAAATCCAGATTAGGGGTTTATTTCTCTGACTATCAAACATCTTATACTACGGCTACCGACCGCTGTAAGATAGAAAGGGTTAAAGTGGATGCTTCTGTGCGGACGGTAGAGATTTATCTGAATGAACTCTTTGCCGGACAGTCTTTTAGCAGGGATAAGGTCAAAGGTATCTATCGCGACGTAAAACGTTTGCTTCCTGCGCCATACAATGCTTATACTATTATTATATATGGCAACGGAATCCCCATAGAGAATCTTGTTACGGACATGAGCGGAGCTCCATCGGAAGTTCAAAAGAAATGGGAGCAGGCTTTGTATAGCGGAGCACCGTGGGTGGAACGGACGCAACGCCCCTATCCTATCACGAAAGGTATGCAACAACGCCATTTGTCTGTTTGGGCCAGTCATGGACGTTATTACAAGAACGACCAAAAAGAGTGGACATGGCAACGACCGTATTTGTATTGCACGACAGAAGATTTGTTCACTCAAACGATAGTCATCCCCTACTTAATTCCCATGTTGGAAAACGCCGGGGCATACGTCTTTACACCCCGTGAAAGGGATTGGCAGCCTCACGAAGTAATCGTGGACAATGACACCCGGAATTCGGAAGGAACATATTCAGAACATGAAAACAAATATGCATGGGAAAACGGTGGTGTAGGATTTGCGCAACTCAAACGGACTTACCTTGACGGCGAGAACCCTTTTATGGACGGGACGGTGCGCAGTACCCATACGGTCACCCGAAAAAGCCAGGCTTCCGAAATACGTTGGACACCTGACGTACCTGAATCCGGACGTTATGCCGTATATGTTTCATACGCGACTTTACCTACGAGTGTTTCCGATGCCCATTATGTGGTTCGTCACCAAGGTGTGTCTACGACCTTCAAAGTCAACCAGCAAATGGGAGGAGGGACTTGGGTTTATCTCGGAACGTTTGATTTCGACAAAGACCAGCCCCATTCCAACTATGTCAGTTTAAGCAATCTGAGCAACTATTGCGGAACGGTGACAGCAGATGCCGTACGTTTCGGAGGCGGAATGGGAAACATTGCCCGTGGAGATTCTTTGCAGGAAGTCGTAAGCGGTTTCCCGAGGTACTTGGAAGGTGCCCGCTACAATGCGCAATGGAGCGGTATGCCTTATTCCGTATACAACGGTAAAAACGGGACAAACGATTATAGCGACGACATCAATGTCCGTTCATATATGACAAACTATCTGGCCGGAGGTTCTTCTTATTTTCCGGCCGACAGCGGATTGCGCGTACCGATTGAAATGGCTATCGCGCTTCATAGCGATGCCGGTATAGCACCCGACAGTACTTTTGTCGGTACATTAGGCATTTATACCACGGATTTTAATGAAGGGATGTTTGCGACCGGAATGTCGCGATTGGCATCACGTGAGCTATGCGATGTGGTCATGACGCAAGTGGACGAGGATTTGAACCGACTTTACGGACAATGGAAAAGACGCCAAATGTTCGACCGGAATTACAGTGAAACGCGCGAGCCACAAGTTCCGGCCATGATATTGGAAATGTTGTCCCACCAGAATTTCCGGGATATGGCCTTGGGACACGATCCTGCATTCAAATTCAATTTGGCACGGGCCATATATAAAGGAGTACTGAAATATACATCCTATCAACATGAGGCAGATTATGTCGTACAGCCCCTTCCCGTCACTTGTTTCCAAACTCGTTTGAACCCGGATGAAAAAGAAATAACATTAACCTGGACACCTAGGCAAGATATGTTGGAACCTTCTGCCACTCCCAAAGGCTATGTCGTGTACACCAAGCAGGGAGAGAACGGTTACGACAATGGTATATTTGTACATGAGCCTCGGTTCTCGTTCCGTGCGGAGGAGAATGTGATTTACTCGTTCAAAGTGACAGCCGTGAACGATGGTGGAGAGAGTTTTCCTTCGGAGGAACTGTCGGCCATGATAGCCAAAAATGCCTTTGCCAAAGTCCTGATTATCGACGGCTTTCAGAGGGTGGCCGGACCACAGGTTATTCTGACGGATTCGACCCGGGGATTCGACCTGTCAGCGGATCCCGGTGTCCCTTACATGCGTTCTCCTGGATTCTGCGGTCGGCAAATCGTATTCAACACAGAACTGAACCCCAAGAGCGCGTGGGGCTTTAGCGGGAATGAACTTGAAGGTAAGATGATAGCGGGAAATACATTCGACCATAGCCGCACGCATGGTGAAGCCATAGCCACCGCAGGCGGATACTCGTTTGCATCCGTTTCTCGTGCGGCAGTAGAGGTGCAGTCTGTGGACTTAAACGAATACAACATCGTGGATCTGATTTTGGGATTGCAAAAAAATGACGGATACAGTACCCGACTGTATCCGTCATTGACACCTGCTTTATGTAGTGCGTTACAAGAATTTACCCGTATGCGCGGCAGCCTGTTAGTGAGCGGTGCCTATATAGCCCGGGATCAGAAGCAAAAGGAAAATGCAGACTTCCTACGCAATACGCTGAAAATAGACGCATACGCTCCAGTCACCCTGGATGCCTATTCTCAAGCCACGGGAATGAATATCACCCTTCATTTGTACACGGAACTCAATCCCCAACACTATGCCGTCACACACGCAGATTGCCTGATACCTCTTCCCGAAGCGTTTTCCACCTTATTATATACACCTACCAATTATTCGGCAGCCGTGGCTTATCAAGGGGAAGACTACCGTGCGATTACGTTGGGATTCCCTTTTGAGTGTATCAAATATGCTGCCGATAGGGATAAGGTCATGGGCGCGTTCCTGAGTTTCCTGTTGTCAAGGTAAGATAGACTTCCGACACTTGTGTGGCAATCCGGTTCCAATCGTATTTCGACATGCCGTAGTCTGTATGTTTTAAAGGCAAAGCAGCTATCTTGTCCAGTTTTTGTGCCAACGCCTCTACATCTCCTACCGGAAAATAGCAACCCTTGTCCAAACCTACTTCAAGGTTTGCAGGGATGTCGCTGACTACGACCTCTACGCCATAACTCATAGCTTCAAGCAAGGCTATCGGAAGCCCCTCGTGATTTGACGGCAAACAGTAGCAGCGGCAGTGGGTCAACAGGGAATGGAGTTTACGTCCTTTGACAAAACCGGTCAACACTACCCCATTTGCTTTGGCCGCTTCTTTCAACGACCGGGAATAGTCGTCTTCAAAATCCGTATCGCCGGCAAGAACCAGTTTAATCCCCCGGGCATTTTTCATCCGAGCAAATGCTTGCACAAGATGATGCAAGTTCTTTTCGGGGACGAAGCGGCACATGCCCAAAACGTATTTCCCTTTCTCGATACCCAGTTCCTCGAAATATTCAGGAAAATCGCACACTTCCGGTCGCGACACTCCATTATATATAAGGTGTACACGGTTTGTACGCCCGTACTTTCGACTTATCAGATTGCGAATCACATCGGATATGACGATGACATCGTCTGCAAACATGCAGCCCATGCGTTCACCGAGTTTCAGTATCGTTTTGGCGGCAAGCCCCCACTTGTCGCGGTCGTAATCCGGCCCATGATGAGTAAAGACCACCTTCATGCCCAATACTTTGGCATAAGGTACGAGCAAGGCAGGACCGATGGCGTGGATATGCAAAATGTCCGCCCCCGACCTCCGGGCTTCGTTAATGGCACGGAAAGTATGGATGATGGCCTCAAACGATTTTTTCTTGGGAGAAGGAAGCGTGACGAGTTTCACACCCTTCCACTCCTTCAGGCCATCCTCCACATAATTGGAGCGTCGTGCCACTGTCACGTCCCATCCTCGTTCCGCCAAGCGCGGGAACAATTCCTCACAATGCGTCTCCACCCCACCCATGACACCGGGTATGCCGCGGGTACCGGTTACCACTATTTTCTTCATTTTATCATCCGCATTGAAAATAATTCATTACTTTTACACTCAAATACCACAACTTCGAGAACTCATGAGAGCATTTGTCACCCGAATCAAAGAAACACTCCAATATGTCGGCATTCTATCGTTGACATGTCTTTCTGCCTTTTGGCTTTGGCTGACGGGCAAAAGGAAACATTAAACACGCTAAGAGGTTACCTTCGGACTATCATTTGATTTCAATCTTTCTGTCTGTTTCTGCCGTTGTAGTCTCATAACCTTGCCCCGCTACGTCGGCATTTACAATGTCCTCGCCCCGTTTGCCTTTCAAAGCCTCTTTGGAATCATCAGAAAGACCATTGTTGATTTCCGCATTCATGTCACACGTAGACAAACGGTCAAGCTGCTCTTTCGTCACTTTTCCGTCACGGTAATCACAGCATACAGGATTCTCATACATGGAATACTTCATGCCTAAAAGCGACTTTAGCTTATGTTTGGCCACCCATAAGGCCGGCATGGCGATATACTTGTGCATCGCCGGAGACACCGAACCGATCATCCAACAATTACGGTCGCAACAACGCACTTTGCGACGTACGGCTTCCGCCTCGGGACTGTTCCACAATTCCTCCCACGTCTGCCGGTTCAGGTTACCCATCACCTCCTTGTCTTTCGTCCCATTGCAAGGCATCACGTCGCCATACGGGTCTATGAAGAACGTGTCGAAACTCATGTCACAAGGTAACAGGCGCTTCTGCCCGTAGATGTAATTGATAAGGCCATGGTTGAAATAAGCACGGAACCACTTCTTGGGCGAATTAGACTTCAACAGTTCATTGACCAAGTTTTCAAAATTCTTCGCTACCATCGGACGGTCATGGATGATGTTCTTGGCCTCCACGAAATAGAACGAGTTGTGCAGGGAAGCCGTGGCAAACTCCATCCCCATTTTATCGGAAAGTTCATATAGCGGCACCAAGTCCGGCGCGTTCTTGTCCTGCACCGTCATGCCGAACCCCACATCTTTCATCCCCATCTCGCGCAGTTTCTTCAAAGTGTCATATCCACGACGGAAACCATCATTCAATCCTCGTATTTCATTGTTGGTCTTTTCCAGTCCTTCGATGGAAATACGGATTCCTATTTGCGGGAACTCCTTGCAAAGTTCGATGATACGGTCGGTGAAAAAGCCGTTGGTAGAGATGACGATACGGTCACTCTTCTTATACAGTTCACGTACCACCTCCTTCAAGTCCGTACGGATAAACGGCTCCCCTCCGGTGATATTCGTAAAATACATCTTCGGGAGCTTCTTAATCGTCTCGATAGAGATTTCCTCCTCCGCCTTCGACGGAGCCTTATAGCGGTTGCACATCGAGCAACGCGCATTGCACCGGTACGTCACGATGACCGTACCGTTCAGTTTCTTTTCTGCCATAGTTTTATGGATTTATTTTGAATATACCTTTATAATGTTGTCATAGTAAGTTTCTGCGTTGTATTTTCTTTGCGCCTCTTCGGCCATTTGCCGGTAATCGAAAGGCGTGTCCCACATCTTTTCTATCCGAGCTTTCAGGTCTACCACATTACCGCTGCTAAAAGTCATATCGGTCAATTCCGGAATCCCGCCTATCCGGGCACCAAGCACGGGAGTACCCAAACACTGTGACTCTATCACAGACAACGGGTTGTTCTCATACCACTCCGAAGGAACCACGGAAAAACGGGCCTGCCCCACCAACGTCTTGATTTCGTCCCACTCCTTATGTCCCAAGAACTCAATATGGTTATGAGCCACTGCTTTCAACTCGTTTGCCAAAGGACCGTTACCAATAATCTTCACTTTATAAGGAAGTCGGTTCGCCGCATCTATTAACGTCCCTATTCCTTTTTCCCGGCTCAGTCTCCCGATGTAACAATAATAGTCGCCTTTCCCATAATCACCCTTCGCACACTTCCCTGTATCGATGAAGTTACAAAGCACCTTCATCTTCCTTGCATCAAACCCTCCTTGTGCCATTTTATCGGCCATGAAACGACTGGGGCAGACAAACATGTCAGTGGAGCATTCCAATCGTTGCCGGTTCCACACCAACGCTTCACGATAACCTACAAAAGAAGCCAACTTTGAACCTTTCATACACTTGTTGTCAAGGCAAGCTTTCTTGTCACCGTTAAAACATGTCTCGCACACCGTCCGTCCGTTTAACAGGCAGTCATAGCGAGAACACAACAGCTTATAATCATGCAAAGTCCATACCACCCTTACGCCGCGCCCGTGCGCCAATTCAGCAAGCACGGGGGACAGTTGCGTATGGATATTGTTCAAGTGCACCACGTCCGGCTTAAAGTCATCCAACAACTTATTGAATTTTCTCCTGACCTCCACAGCTCCGAAAGGGCGCGTAAAAGCCATCCATTTGCTCATGTTTTTTGGAAAATACCTTTTCCATTCCGTATCCATATTCTCTGGATAGTCCATGGCAAACACAGCCACTTCATGTCCGTGCTTCTTCAACAATTGTTCCAGATTGATTGTGTAGACGCAATCACCGCCCCGGCGATAATAGAATTTATTGGCTAATAAGATTCGCATTATTCACTATGCTGTTATAATATCCTTCAATTTCTCTACCGATTTTACACGTTCCTCTTCCAATACTTTATTTACTCTTATATAATCAATCCGTTTTTCAGCCATTGAGAAATCATTAAAATCAGTAACGATGCGATCCTGAAGTCCAGTAAGTTGCAAGATACTTTGGTTACGAACCCCTGTTTTGTTATTAGGTAATATTTCGAGGAATTGAATATTGAAGTTTATGGCAAATGCAGTACCATGGAAGCTATCCGTTAGCATGTACTTAGCATTTTTAATGTAAGATAAGAAAACAGACAACTTAGGGCAGAATATCATTCTGCCACCTCTAATAACTTGATGTAGTGATGGAGATATACGGATTAACGGTAAACCCATATATTTAGCGAAGCGTTTTGCATAATCATCCAAACGGGAATTGTTATGTATTTCATAGACAAGAATATAATCACCTTTTATGTTCCTATGAATGTATTTGCTCCATTGCTCGGAATCAAGAAGCAAAGTAGGATCTAGAACTTGACCTTTACAAGGTATCCCCCAATCAGACAATAATTGTAGCGCACTGCTTTCACGGACTGTCAATGTATTATACGACATTAACATACGTTTATATTCCGTAATGATGCCTTTTGAAAACTCCGTACGCCCAAAACTTCCAGCATAAGCAACTTTTCGGATTCCGTTTTTCACAAATGAAAGAAAGTAAGCATCATCGTACTTACCGTCAGCCATCGGCCCCCATACTTGGTCGCTACCAGTCATAAAAACATCTGCCTCCAATGTACTTAAATCCCTCCTCGAATAGCAACGTCGAGTCAGTTTCAGATATTGCGCACGCATGTGATTGAAACGAAAAGTAGCCATTTTTTCTCCTGGATACCGTAGTACCACGTAAAACACACGTTTCAACAAATTATTCTTCCATGAAGGTTTATTGTTAAGCGAAGTAAGTATTGCATGTACTCCCATTTCTTCACGTTTCCAATAATCTATTATTTCACAACAATGTCCTAATGATTCCACAATCTTGATAGTGGCTATTGATTGCAACAAAGAGCCATAATTATTAGGCGTATGTCGAGTAATGACTTTTATTCTCATAAGACTTATTTCAGTATACAATTTCGTAAATCAGGAAGTTTGGCAAAAATGCGATAAAATACAACAGGTAGACGAGGTAATTTTTCGACTATAATACGCAACCATTTTCTCTGTTTCAATTCAGCATGAACAGCACGCACATATAGTTTGTCGCATACATTTCCCCGAAACACAGGTTCTGTGACTTGCTTTCTCCATACATCTTTTAGAGAAAGAGCGGGCTTGACTTCAGAATAGGTTTTAGGTTCAAGTATTAAAGCATTACATTCTTTTAGTAGCTTCCCTCCTAAGGCCGTATGTACTACGACTAAAGTTTCTCCTAAATTATTAGGTTTCCTTATTTCCCAAGGATCCATTAAAGTTAAATCAGCTTCCGCATGTATGCCAAATGAATCACCACATACGTCACATCCTGACACAGACCATAATCTTCTACCAAATGGAATCTGGGCTGCCCTGGAATAGGGCAGCCCAGATTCATTCACCCTCACGATTCCCGGCCACCCTTCTCCACGGTAGTGAGGTACTTTTTTCATATTTCCGAATAATCTTGTTCCCATTACTTTTGCAAGAAAACGTGTAGAATCCAATGTCTTTTGCTGTTTACAAAAAATACATATTCTAACCACCTCATCCGCTTTATCCTTTAGTTGTGTGTTTATAGCACGTAACTGGCAACTTGTACCAATCACTAATAATCTTTTGCAAGGTTGAATCTTATTCACATTACGACATGCCATAACGGAATGATATATAGAATTAGGAATATCGTCATATTGGGGTATATTGTTTCTCGTATAAAATTCCCCTTCCGCAAAGGGATATTCCCCTGTTTGTTTTAAGGAATAAACCCCATCAGAAAATCCACTTCTCAAACTCTCTATTATAATGGTTTTGCAACACCCTCCAGACGAAGAAGCACGTCTTATTTCATCATTTGCGTTATACCCCAAAAAGTACTTTTTACTTTTGAATTCGTTGAAATAGTTGTCATAAATTTCCTCTTTATTTGCTGGACATACATTCACGCATCGTTTGCAGCGGATGCACTTTTCATCATTTATTATGACTCGATGCGTCCCGTCCGTTAACAATTCCATAGTGATTGCTGATTTCGGGCATACAGCCTCACAAGCACCGCACTGTTGGCAACAAGAATAATTATAGTTAATTCTTTCTTTATCAAATAGCAGCATATAGAGAACGTTTAGAATCAAGAACTACGTGAGAATATATTCAATCAAGGAATCTAAGTCCTTTTCTTGACGTTTTTTTATTTTAAATTCTGAACGGTTTCGTCTAACCGTTTGATGAATAAACATTTAACGGAGTATCTGAAAAGTAATG
>PPYF01524807.1_pt1 | contig 140254 bp, 146 predicted proteins | sample 1559871 | NCBI WGS metagenome assembly PPYF01 (sample SAMN08240021, study PRJNA423297) | Human gut metagenome, whole genome shotgun sequencing project. | reverse complement strand
AAAGTCTTTTTGAATAAACTTAAAGTTACAAATCTACAAAATAATAAGAGATAAACAAGTAAACTTTATAAAGAAGATGGTGGAAAATGAGATTTAAAGAATTAACTTTGCAAAATGTGATTTTGAAGAATGACGACTTGAATAAGAAAGGAGAATATTTTTTATGCTCAGTAAATATAAATTAAACCAGCTTTACTTCAAAGATACGCAATTCGCTAATTTAATGACCCGGCGAATTTTTAACGTGCTGTTAATAGCCAACCCTTATGATGCTTTCATGCTCGAAGATGACGGACGCATTGACGAGAAGATTTTCAATGAATATACTTCATTGTCTCTGCGTTATCCGCCCCGGTTCTCGCAAGTGTCTACGGAAGAGGAAGCGTTGGCGCAGTTGGAAAGTATGTCATTCGACCTGGTGATTTGTATGCCGGGCACGGGGGATAACGACAGTTTTGACATCGGCCGGCATATCAAGGAGAAATACGAGCATATTCCTATCGTTATTCTGACTCCTTTTAGTCATGGTATCACGAAACGAATCATCAACGAGGATTTGAGCGCGTTCGAATACGTATTCTGCTGGTTGGGAAATACCGACTTGTTGGTGTCTATCATTAAGTTGATGGAAGATAAAATGAACCTCGAACATGATGTGCAGGAAGTGGGTGTGCAGTTGATTCTGCTGGTAGAGGATGGCATCCGCTTCTATTCTTCCATTCTTCCGAACCTGTATAAGTTCGTTTTGAAGCAAAGCCAGGAATTTTCTACGGAAGCTCTGAATGCGCATCAACGTACGCTTCGTATGCGTGGGCGTCCTAAAATCGTGTTGGCACGTACGTATCAGGAAGCGATGGAGATTTATCGCAAATATCAGAATAATATATTAGGTGTAATCACCGACGTGCGTTTCCCGAAAGTGGAACGGGGAGAGAAAGACGGTCTGGCCGGTATCAAGTTATGTGCCGAGATTCGTAAGAACGACCCGTTTGTACCTTTGATTATCCAGTCGTCCGAATCGGAAAACTCTTCTTATGCAGCGAAATACGGTGCGAGCTTTATTGATAAGAACTCGAAGAAGATGGACGTCGATTTGCGCCGTATCGTTTCCGACAATTTCGGTTTCGGTGATTTTGTTTTCCGCAATCCTGAGACGGGTGAGGAGATAGCGCATGTACGTAATCTGAAAGAGTTGCAGAATATCCTGTTTGCCGTGCCTGCCGAATCTTTCCTGTATCATATCAGCCGCAATCACGTGTCCCGTTGGCTTTATTCACGGGCTATGTTTCCTGTGGCGGAGTTCTTGAAACCTATCACTTGGAGCAGTCTTCAAGATGTGGACGCTCATCGCCGCATTATCTTCGAAGCTATCGTCAAATACCGCAAAATGAAGAATCAAGGGGTCGTGGCAGTCTTCAAACGTGACCGTTTCGACCGTTACTCCAATTTTGCCCGTATCGGCGACGGTTCATTAGGCGGAAAAGGGCGTGGACTGGCTTTTATCGACAATATGGTGAAGCGTCATCCGGAGTTTGACGAGTTTGAAAATGCGCGGGTTGCTATTCCCAAGACGGTGGTGCTCTGTACCGATGTGTTCGATGAATTTATGGATACTAATAATCTGTATCAGATTGCCCTTTCGGATGCGGACGATGATACGATTCTTAGATATTTCCTGAAAGCAAAATTGCCGGACAGACTGGTAGAGGATTTTTTCACTTTCTTCGATGTAGTGAAGTCTCCGATTGCCATCCGTTCTTCTTCTTTATTAGAGGACTCTCACTATCAGCCTTTTGCCGGAATCTACAATACATATATGATTCCTTATCTGGACGACCGCTATGAGATGTTGCGTATGCTTTCCGACGCTATCAAGGGAGTATATGCTTCGGTCTATTTCCGCGACAGCAAAGCGTATATGCAAGCTACTTCGAATGTAATCGACCAGGAGAAAATGGCTGTAATATTGCAGGAAGTGGTGGGTAATCAGTATGGCGACCGCTATTATCCTTCCATGTCCGGCGTAGCCCGTTCATTGAATTATTATCCGTTGGGCGATGAAAAGGCGGAAGAAGGAACGGTAAACCTGGCTTTAGGATTAGGAAAGTATATTGTAGACGGTGGCATGACGCTCCGTTTCTCTCCTTATCACCCGAACCAGGTATTGCAAACCAGCGAAATGGAAATAGCCTTGAAAGAAACACAAACCCGTTTCTATGCTTTGGACTTGAAGAACGCAGGGCATGATTTCTCTATCGACGACGGCTTCAACCTCTTGAAACTTCACGTGAAAGAAGCGGAAAATGACGGTGCTTTGCGCTACATCGCTTCCACATACGACCCGTATGACCAAATTATCCGGGATGGCTTGTATCCGGGTGGCCGTAAAGTGATTACGTTTGCCAATATTCTGCAACATGATGTTTTCCCGTTAGCACGTATTCTTCAATTAGTGTTGAAGTACAGTGAACAGGAGATGCGCCGTCCCGTTGAAATCGAATTTGCAGCTACGCTAAGCCGTGAGCAGGATAAAACGGGCACTTTCTATCTTTTGCAAATCCGACCTATCGTAGATAGTAAAGAGATGTTGGACGAAGATTTGAACGAGATACCGGACGAGGATGTAGTGCTTCGTTCTTATAACTCATTGGGACATGGCATTATGAATGAAATTTGTGATGTTGTCTATGTCAAGACCGACGGTTACAGTGCCTCGAATAATCAGGCTATTGCCTGGGAGATAGAAAAGATAAACCAGCAATTCTTGAACGAAGGCAAGAATTATGTTCTTGTCGGGCCGGGACGCTGGGGAAGTAGTGACACATGGCTGGGTATCCCAGTGAAGTGGCCGCATATCTCCGCCGCCCGTGTAATCGTGGAAGCCGGATTGACCAATTATCGTGTAGACCCCAGCCAGGGCACGCACTTCTTCCAGAACTTGACTTCTTTTGGCGTAGGCTATTTCACCATCAACGCCTTTATGAATGATGGAGTCTATAACCAGGAATTCCTCAACGCGCAGCCGGCAGTGGAAGAAACAAAATTCCTTCGTCACGTCCGTTTTGAAAAACCGATGATTGTCAAGATGGACGGGAAGAAAAAGCTCGGGGTTGTCTTGATGCCGGGCATCGACAAATAAGTTCTGTTAATACTCTAAATTTAAATGCAAAAGTTCTGTTTTTCATCTGAAAGGCAGAACTTTTGTGTTTTACCTCTTTAAAATGGTCTGTTTTTTAGATTCGCAAACTTATTTGTGTTCTTTTTTTCATATTTGGGAATAAAACTTTCTTTGGATACTTTATTATAAAGAAGTAAAACTGTACTTTTGCGCCCAGTTTTATACATTTAAGAGATTCTAGAGAGATGAGTAACAGACAACTAGTAAAACTAGCTTTTTGTATATGTCTTTTGCCTCTATTTTTTTCTTGTTCTTCAGAACGTGACGAAGGTAGTGAAGGAAGTGGGACATTACATGTACAGGTTAATGCAAATCCCGAGGTGGTAGTGGGAACCAATACCCGGGTGGATGACGGAACGGAACAGGGAGTTCCTGATGTAAATGATTTCTCTTTTTCCATATTTAAGGGAGAAACTCTTCGTGGTGAATGGGTTACTTTGGCAGATTTTCTGTCTGATGATGAACTGACGCTTCGCTCTGGCAATAACTATCTGGCAAAAGCCGCATACGGCAATGTGAATCGTGAAGGGTTTGAATTGCCCTATTATGAGGGAAGCCAACTTTTTGCTATTACTAAAGGTAAAACTACGAATGTGGAAGTTACCTGCTTTTTGGCTAATGCTAAATTAGCAATTGTTTATACTGATGCTTTTAAAGATTATTTTGCTACTTATACTTCAGAAGTTTCCACTTCATTGGGTAATACTGTAGAATATGTATCATCGGAAGAACGGTATGCGTATTTTAAGCCTGGAGATTTGGTTGTTCGTGTAAAGGCAAAAAAGAAAGAGGGATACTCGCAAGAGGTAACATTGAAAGCTAAAGATTTTACAGCTGAAGCACGCCATGCTTATATTCTTACATTGGATGTAGATGCCGGTACCCCATCTTTAAACATATCCTTTAGTGACGATATTCCTAATCAAAAGCCTGTAACAATTGAAATCTCAGATGAGGCATTGAGTGCTCCTGCGCCTTATTTTAAAGCGAATGGTTTTAATGAGAATCAGGCTATGACTGTTGTGGAAGGCAAGTCTGCCGAAGCTTCTGAAGTCTACGCTTATTTGCATGCTGCCGGGGGAATAGCTAATTGCTCTTTAATTACTCATTCTGCTTCATTGGTAGAACAAGGATGGCCTGAAATGGTAGACTTGGCTAATATTTCTGCGGAAACATTGGGTATTATGCAGAAATTGGGTTTGCAGATTGTAGGATTAGGAGAAAAGAAAGATAAAATTGCAAAGATTGACTTTACAAACGTAATACCTTTCCTGGAATATACCAGTGAAGAAGCCGAACATGTTTTTGAGTTAAGAGCCACTGATAAATTGGCAAAAGAAAATCAGGAGCCATTGACATTTAGAGTTCACAGTAGTGATAATAAGTTTGCGGTGAGTGCCAGTGAGCCTGTACTATATGGAACAACGAAGATGAAAGCCAAATTGACTCTTGACGGTGATCCGGCTAAAGTTACTTATTGGTTGAAAAAAGATGGAACTGAGCAACAAGTGATACCAAGTGATGTTAAGTCTGAAGGTATTTCTCATGAATTGCTATTTAAGTTTGATGAATCTCAATATTCGGATATCCAGGTTGAAGCTCGTTATTTACGTCGTGCAGGTATTTTGGCTTCAGAAATGGGAGAACCTAAAGTGACTTTGAGTTTGCGCTATCCGGGTGATGTATGGACAAAGCAGGCTACATTGCAGTTATCAGGTAATGTTGATGGCTGGAATTTTCAATGTTCCAAGAAAGATAAGAATGGAAATAATGGTGTATGGAGTAAAGAAGAGTGTAATTTGTCAGGTTTGACGATTTCTCTTACTAAACTTACTCCTGGTACCGGATATACATATCGGTTTGTAAAAGAGGATGGAGAAGGAGATGTGATTGGGGCTTCTAATCCATTGGAAATTGAAACGGAAGAAGAAATACAAATTCCTAATTCTGGATTTGAGGAATGGTTTGTGGAAAAGACATGGTCTAATGGATCATTTGGTGGGCAAGATATTTATGCTTACTTCCCTTATACTAGTACTGAGCAATGGTGGAATACTCGAAACTTAACTACAACACAGAAATTAAGTGGAACCTATTATTCTTGGTATTACGCTACTTATCCAGGAACTGTACCAACGAATGCTAATGAATTGCATACTGCTACTTGGCATTTGAATCAATATGATAAAAAGAGTTTTGTGATAGAGTCACATGGCGGAAATACGGCGATGGAAATAGCAACAGTAGGATGGGGATTTAATAATTGGGGGCCAGGAGGAGGATCGAGTCCGCAACAAATAACTGCTGGAGGATTATATCTTGGAGAATATGATGATGATTCTCATAAAGAAACTTTAGGAAAGGATTTTGGTTCGCGTCCAACATCTATGTGCTTTTTTTATAAATATTATTCGTATAATGCTGAATATACAGTTCCTTCTGTTATTGTATTTGCAGCTGATGGTAGTAAAATAGGTAGTGGAGAATTAATGATAAATAGTACAGTTGACAGTTTTACAAGAGGGATTATATCGATAAAATATGATGAACCTACAAAGAAAGCTAATTCTATAGTGATTCAATTTTTATCTACTACAGTAGATAACCCTACAGTGAAAGCTGTTAAAGGTAGTAATGGACTTTTGAAAGGATATGGTGATTCACGTCATATCGGCAGTGTTTTGACAATAGATGATGTTAGTTTGGAGTATGAAAAATAATAATGTTATACAATGATTATGAAACAAATAACTTATATATTAGTAACATTAATCGTAAGCCTTTTTATCTTTTCCGCTTGCGACCGTGAAAAAATGGATTTTGGAAATAGCTCTAACGGTTATGGACAATTAAATCTTTCCTCACTGAATCTGGATGTAGATGTAAAGGCCGTTCCCCTGAGTCGTGCTGCTACATCAGTAGATATAAATAAATATATCGTTGGTATTTATAGGGCGGAAGAAGGAACGTTAGTATCAGAATGGATATACAGTGAAATTCCTGAAATATTCCAACTGGAAGTTGGCAAGTATAAAGTTATAGCCCACGCTCCGAATAGTAATAAGCCGGTATTTGACGAACCTTATTGTGAGGGTTCTAAGACATTTGAAATATTAAAAGACCAAGTGACTAATATTGCAACAATAGAATGTAAACTCCATTGTATTATGGTGAATATTAGCTACACGGATGATTTGAAGGCTATATTGGGAGAAGATACGGAAGTTACAGTCATAGTGAATAAGGACAAAGATAATTCTCTGACTTTTAAGAAAAACGATGAGACTCGTTCTGCCTATTTCCCGGCAGAAGAAACTGGCAATATTGTGGATTTTAAGCTCTTGAGTACACTTGAAGATGATGATGAACAGACTGAAAATACACGTTCTGTTTCAAATGTTGCAATCGGTTATCTCGTAACAGTGACTTATTCTTTGGATGATGCCGACGGTGACCCGAATACAGGTGGAAGTGCCAATGCTTCTATAAAAGTAGACAGTAGTTGTGAAGTGGAAGATATAAATGGAAACGTTCGTCCCGAAGAGCCGGGAATTGATGATTTCCCGAATGGTGGTGAAGAGCCGGAAGCAGGCAAACCTACAATTACTTGCAAACAATTCGATTATATTCTAGGTGACGATGTGACCGATGATAATCCGTTGGAAGTTATAGTGAAACTTGAGGCTCCCGAGACTATTGCACATGTGAATGTGAAAATAGAAGCAGGTACTCCTACTTTTGCAGAAGCCATTGCGGCAATGTTTGGCGAAGCTGGTGCTTTTGATTTAGCCGAACCGGGAGAATTTGAGGAAACATTGAAGAATGTCTTGAAATTCCCTGTAAAGGATGAAGTGATTGGAAAGAAAATATTGGATTTTGTAATTACTCAGTTTACACCAATGCTGAAACTCTTCCCGGGCGGGACTCATAAATTCTATATAACTCTGATTGATAAGAAAGGGCAAAGTGAATCGGCTACATTAACATTCAATGTCCCGGAATAAAAGAGGATGAAAATGAGAAAGTATAATTTATATATATGGTTACTTCTCTTTGTTCTGACAGCTTGTCAGCGGGATGAGTATGCTACTGAAGTCGGAGAGGGAACACTTCGGCTGATTGTGGGAATGAAGAATGATTTGAAGGTTGTGACGACTCGTTCTTTGACAACGGAAGAGGAAGATAATCTGAAGAAGGATTGCAAGGTACGTATTTACGATGGTAATAAGTTGGTTCGTAAATATCAGGGGATTCATAACATTCCGGCTGATATCGTGTTGGCGTCCGGTGAAAATTATCGTGTCAGAGTAACATCCGGTGATTCTGTTGCTGCTTCGTTTGATAAGAAATTCTATGAAGGGATTACCCCTTTTACTATAACCAAAAGAAGTGAAGTGAAAGTAGATGTTATCTGCAATATTGGCAATACAGTTACATCTGTTGCATTTGGAGAATCGATAAATACTTATTTTGAAGATTGTTCCGTGAAAGTGGCAGTAAAAGCAGAAGATGGTGCATTGGATTTTCCGGCAAACAATGATGGAAAATTAGGATATTTCTCTCTTCCTGCAGAATGTGATACATTGTTCTGTACATTTACCGCCATTAATAAAATAACAGGTGAACATTGTGAGCATATAGACACGATTCCCGATGTCAATTCAGCTACCCTTTATAATTTGACATATGAATTTAAAGACTTGGATATAGAATTGCCGGATACCGGAGGAGGTATATTTGATTTGAAAGTAGATGTTACTCCTCTTGACGAGATAAAGGTAGAAGAAGTGATACATCGTCGTCCGGCTATTAAGGCGGAAATGAGTGGACAGTCATTAGTGCTGACTCAGCCTGCTTATATGGAAAAAGGGACAGGAGATGCCGTTACTGTGATGATAACCGGATCTACTGTATTGACACAAGTTGAAATTACTTCAGAACAGTTCCCAGAATATTTGGACTTGTCCCTACAAAGTTTTGATCTTAAGAGTCTAACTCTTGAGCAAGAATCTGCTTTGGCTAATGGCGGAATAACCATTGACAAAAAAGAATCTTCTTTAGGGCATGCAATGAATATTGAACTTTCAGCTTCGCTCATTCAAAAATATACGGCAGAAGATGGAACACGCAGCATTCGTTTCTCTGTAACTGACCAAAATGGTTACAATCGGATAGTAGAGTGGCAAATTGTTACATCAGATATATCTGTGCAAACAGAGGATATACCGAATGACAAGAAGTATTTGATATGGGCAACGAAAGCTACATTGTTCGGTTCTGTGCTTCCGGGACGTATCCCACAAGCGGATTTGTCTTTCCGTTATCGGGTAGTAGGAACTCAGGAGTGGAAAACTGTTCCTGCCGTTTTGGACGGTTCAACAATTACTGCTGAAGTGACAGGATTGCAGATTGATAAAGATAATTTGTGCTCAGAATATGAATACCAGTTATTGGAAGGAGAGGTTGCTTCCAGTGTAGTCTGCCGTTTCGTGACCGAAAAGGCTGTTCAGTTACCTAATAGTGGATTTGAAGAATGGACAGGAGCTAAACCTATGTATGTAGCTGCTTCTACATCGGAAGATAAAATCTTCTGGGATTCAGGTAATCATGGTTCATCGTCAGTTTCTTTATTTGCTACAGACCTGACAACGAAAGATACTTCATTAAAAGTAGAAGGAACATGTTCAGCCCAATTACAGTCAAAGAGTATTGTTATAAAGTTTGCAGCTGGTAACTTGTTTACAGGGCGTTATTTGGCTACAACAGGTATGGACGGAGTACTAGGATGGGGACGTCCGTTTACTTCGCGGCCAATAGCTTTAACTGGCTATGTCCGATATAACTCGGGAGTAGTAGATAATCCTAAGGATGGTTATATCGCTGAAGGAGAACAGGATAAAGGTTATATGTTTATAGCTTTGGGTGATTGGAAAGAAGGAAAAACTTATGAAGATAAGGGTACATGGCCTGTAATCATCAAAACAGCAAGTGCTAGTCAACAATTGTTTGACAAGAATGATCCTCATATTTATGCATATGGTGAGAGGACATGGGATAATTCTACTGACGGAGAGGGAATGCATCGTTTTGTCATTCGATTGGACTATAGAGAATTTGCAGCGACTGAAATTCCGGCTTCCATTATAGTGGTGGCTTCGGCAAGTAAATTTGGTGATTATTTTGCAGGAAGTACGAAGAGTACAATGTGGCTTGATGATTTGAAACTAGTGTACGACGAAAACGAAATAAAGGAATAAGTAAACAATATGAATTTAGTGAAGAAGACTATATTTTTCTTGCTGCTGATAATTGCCGGAGCAGGAATGACTATTGCACAAACGCAGGAGTTCAAGCGTAACATAGAGTCTCGTACTTTTGTTCCTAAGGGACAATGGATTGTAGGAAGCTCAGTATCTTATTCCGAACACAATGAACAGAATTATCAATTCTTGATTGTTGATGGTTTTAATTCGGATGGATATATGTTTAAGGTCAGCCCCATGTTCTGTTATGCACTGAAAGATAATTTGGCTGCCGGCGGACGTTTTTCGTATGGGCGTTCATTGACTAAACTTGATGGGGTAACATTGAATCTGGATGATGATACCCATTTTGACGTTAATGATTTGTATCAGTTGAAACATTCATACAGTGTAATTGGTATTTTGCGAAACTACATAAATCTGGGAACCAGTAAGCGGTTTGCTCTTTTTGCCGAGACACGTTTGGAAGTGGGAGGAAGCCAATCGAAAATGGTAACTAAGAACGGAGGAACATTGACCGGAACTTATTCGACAACTGCGGATTTCGGCTTGGGAGTAGCTCCGGGAATTGTTGCTTTTATTAATAATTACACAGCAGTGGAAGTTAGTATAGGAGTGCTTGGACTTGATTTTAGTAAAGTAAAACAGACCACCGACCAGGTATATATCGGAGAACGTTCATCCAGTTCTGCAAATTTCAAAATAAACCTGTTCTCTATCGGTTTAGGTATTGCATTCTATTTATAAAAAAGACGAGAAGATGAGTAGATTAATCTATATATGTATTGTTATATTGTTGGTAAGTGTACAAGAGTTACAAGCACAACAGCGAGATACTATTGTGATACGTGATACTGTATATGTAGACAAGGCTGAGTTGGAACAGATGCAGGCAAAAAAAGATATTGCCGCCAATAATACAGGATTGATTCGTATCAAACCGATTGGGCGTTATGACCGTGGCATTGTTAGTTATCGTTTTATACCCAAAAAGAAATGGATTGGCGGACTGACTTTCTCTTATGTTAATTTTGATAGCGATGATAGTAGATTGTTATTTTCGATTTTAAAAGATTTTGATTGTAACTTTAAAACGTTTTCAGTGAATCCATTTGCCGGATATGCACTGGCGGATAATATGATTGTCGGTATGAAATTGGGATATAGCCATACGATAGCTGATTTGGGCAATATATCACTGAATATTGACGATGATCTTGATTTTTCTTTGGACAATATTCGCTATACGGAAGATTTACGTTCCGTTGGTATATTCCATCGCTCTTATGTCGGACTTGACCATGGTAAACTTTTCGGCTTATTCAATGAAACGACATTAACTTATAAGAGAGGAACCTCTAGCTTTTCTCGTGGCGAGGGAGAAGAATTTAAACGTACGGATACGACGATCAATGAGATACATTTGGGCATTAACCCCGGATTGGCAGTGTTCATCACACAGAATGTTTGCGCAGAATTGTCTTTTGGAGTAGTCGGCTTTAAATATCGTACAGAGAAGCAGAAGAATAATTTGGGAGAAGAGGGTAAACGGAGAGATAGTGGTGCCAATTTTAAAATAAATCTCTTTAATATTAATATCGGCTTAACTTTTTGTATGTAATGAAAATGCGAATTATATATAATTTATTGCTTGTAGCTGCTATGGCCGGCTTATTACAAGGATGCATCAAGAATGATATCGGCTATCCACAGATAGCTTTATCTATAACGGGCCTGCAAGTGGACGGTCAAAAGGAGAATGCAGTAATTTCTGATAAAGATCAGACTGTGACCTTGAGGTTGGAAGAGAATATTGATTTACGAAAAGTCCGTGTGACAAAATTGTCTGTGACAGAAGGTGCGAAAAGTACACTTGCCGTACAGGATATAATAGATTTGACCAACCCTTATGAGGTGGTTCTGTCTCTTTATCAAGAGTATCATTGGAAAGTGATTGCTCAACGGGATATAACGCGTTCTTTTAAAATGGAAAATCAGGTAGGGGTGTCTGATATAAATGCTGATACTAAAATAGCTTTAGCCAGTGTTCGTAAGAATACTAAATGGAAGGATTTGGAGTTGTTGGAGCTAAAACTTGGACCGACAGGAGCAACCTATAATGGTAAAACGGGACTACCGGTATTACAATGGACTGTTTATTCCAATTATGCTTCTGCACAGGTAAAAGTGAAGTATCAGGACTTCTTTGAAGAAGATTGGGAATTCCGTGTGTATCGTAAAGATAAAGATGTGGAAACCAAACGGGCAGATGGATGGGTGAATGTGGCATGGCTTTATGCAGAGGGCATTGAAGGAGCCGACAATGGATTTGAGATTCGCGAATCTACAGCAGAAGAGTGGACTAAAGTGGATAATTCATACATAACGACAGATGGGGCAGCTTTCTCTGCACGTGTACCTCATTTAAAAGCACAAACGACATATGTTTGTCGTGCATATTCGGGCGAGGATTATGGTGAGGAACTGACCTTCACTACGGGAACAGCCGTGCAATTGCCGAATGCTAAATTTGACGATTGGCATTTGAAGGGTAAGGTCTACAATTTTTGGTCGGAAGGTAATGAAGAGTTTTGGGGAAGTGGAAATAAAGGAGCTTCTATTCTTCGAAGTATAACGACACCGGATGAAACAAATACTTGGGATGGCAAAGCAGGAACTTCTGTTAAAATGGAATCGATTTATGCTTTGGTTAAATTTGCAGCAGGAAACTTGTTTGCCGGTTATTGGTATGATTTTGCGGAAGGTTCTATGACAGATGGACATTTGAAATTTGGCCGTCCGTTTACCGAGCGTCCTACGAAACTGACCGGATATTATAAGTACACTACTGGGCCTGTCAATCAAATGGATAAGGGGTCGGATAAGTATGATGAATTATATCCTCTTTTGAAAGATAAAGATGATACTTGTATCATTTGGGTTGCTCTAGGTGATTGGGACGCTCCCATAGATATTATAACTGCCAAGACCTCGAGTAAGCGAAGAATGTTCGATCCCAATGATTCGCATGTTATCGCTTATGGTGAATTTACTCAAGGAAAAACAATCCACAACTTTGAACGCTTTAGTGTTGAATTGAAATATCGGGATACTCATCGGGTTCCGAAATACTTGCTGGTAGTATGCTCATCCAGTAAATATGGTGATTACTTTTTCGGTAGTGATCAGAGTGTGATGTGGGTGGATGATTTTACTTTAGAGTATGACTATGATGATTAATTCTTATTGATATATTCTTAAAATACGGATTAATTTTTAAGAAAAAGAGAGCTTTTCGTTGGTTTAAAAGGAATGGGGTCTTGGTTTTAAACCAACGCCCCGTTTCTTTTAAAGGAAGAGAGTGTTCCTTTAAAAGGAAAAAACGGACTTGATTTAGCTAGGATAAACCTATTTGTTTATAATTCTTAGAACTTCTACCTTAGTATATGTATTCTTGTAATAAAAGACTGAAAACTGTACGGAAATGAACTAAACTAGTGCGGATATGAGCTAAAGTTTTATTATAATAAATGATTCCTGCCGCCATCGTTGTTTCTTTTTCACCATTTGCCTATCAGGATATATTTTATTAAGCATTCTTATTTCGTATAACTATAGTGTACTTTGCGTTTGACTATAGTTATCCGCAAGGGAGACTATAGTTATCCTTACGAATAACTATAGTTAAACGAAGTAATAGTAGGCAATGAAGATAATTTAGTTAGGCAATGAAGGAAGTCCGGTTAGTAGCATAAAGGAGAAATAGCCTTGATACATCCATGCGTTCCCGATTATCCATTATTCCGATATGCCAACGGGCTCATCCCTACATATCGCTTAAAATACTTGCCGAAGAACGACATATTGGCAAAGTTGAGCGAGTCGGAAATTTCCTGAATGGAAAAGGTCGTGGATTTCAGTTGTGACTTGGCATCCATAATTACCATGCGTGAGATGATTTCTATGCATGTGTTTCCTGTCACTTGTTTTACTATGGTGCAGAGGTGCGAATGTGCTATTTTTAACTTATCGGCATACCATGAGACGTTACGTGTCTGACTGTAGTTCTGCACTACGAGTTGTGTGAAGTTCTTGTAAATCTGTTCATTTCTCGACAAGTGCTCTTTCGTGTTCTGTAATCGGTTCTTGTACATGGTGGATATCCCCGTATGTATATTATTATACAGGTGTGGGGTAATTCCTTTGCGGGTTGGTCCATCGAAGAAATGATAAAGTTTTATCAGGAACAGAAAATAGTCTTCCAGTAGTCTGGCTCCTTCCGGTTTCAATGGAATAATCGGTCTGCCCATTGTTACAAATAGGGTATCAATGGTGGAGTGGGTAAAGTTGGCTTGTTCCAGGTATTTAGAAGAGAAGCCGCCAAAATAGAGCGTAGGTTTTCCATTTACACTATGTATTTGGAGAATGCTTCCCGGCATAATTGTAGCAAACTCATTGGCATGTATTGTGATACGGTTCAGATTGACCGAAGCCTCTATTTCCCCTTCCATGCATAATACGAAAATTTCTGCTTTTAACCGGCAGGGAAAGTTGGTATATAAACTAAGTAGTTCCTTGCTGATTCCTGTGCCGATAACCCATTCTTCCGGTAAATCTATTTTAGGTAATTCTTTATTCATCTCACTTCTGCTATGTGGGCAAAGGTAGTTTGAAGCATAGAAATTTCGACTATCCGTTTTTCTACAAAATGTGTCTATAGTTCACAAAATGCAATTCATTGTTTCTATCCAGGATGAGATTGCTGAAGAAAAGAACAAAAACAAAAAAAATAGACCTTGTACCACTCCGTAAATAGCCGTTACTTTGCACTATCTTTTGAGAAAAAGGCAAAGAGGATAAAAGTGGTATTCTCTGTGTAGGTAAAAACATTAACTAAAAGAGAAAGTTATGAAAAGAATTTCATTTTTTTTGTTTGCAATGTTGCTTGGTTCAATGAGCTTGTTTACAGCTTGTGGAGACGATGATGAGGAGGATACTACTCCTTCGGGAATAGTGGCTGGTACATACAGTGGTACTTTGGTTGCTACTATCGAGGGTGAAGTAGTTGCTAATGAGGCTAAATCTCTGTCTTTGGAAAAGAATGGTGATAATGCTGTGGATGTAGTTATCAAGGAATTTACTCTAAATGTTATTCTTGGTAATAGTGCTCCCATACCTGTGAACTTAGGTGATTTGAAAGTGGAAAAATGTACTTTGACACAGAAGGATGGAAAAACGACCTTTAGTGGTACTAAGGAGTTGAAAGGGATACAAGTCCCGTTGAGTCCTGAGTTAAGCATTCCTGCTGATTGTAAAGTTGATATTGTAAATGCGACAGTAAACGGTAAAAATTTGAGTTTGCCGATAGATGTAGCTGTAAGTGCAATGGAAGTGGAGAACTTATTAAGTGTCAAAGTTCAATATACTGGAACGAAATAATAAAATTTGGAACATGGTTTCCCGCAGTTCCCCATAACATTTGAACTTTATTTATGAGGATCTGCGAGAACCGTTTCTCTTACTAGACTGTTTTATTCTCTTTATTACCTCATGTTGGCAACTTGCCTAAGGCAAGTATAATCTAAAAAATAGACTATTTAATTCATGAAATAGACCTTATGTATATATAAAGTCTAAGAGATTTCTTTATGCCATTTTTTTAGCAAGGAAGAGTATATTATCTCTTCTTGAAAATGGACTTTTCTATTTGTTATTAACTTATTATTATTAACTTAAACAGAGTATTGATGAAAAAGAATTTGTTGTGTTTATTTGTATTGATGTGCTCGGTAAGTCTATTCACGTCTTGTAGTGATGACGATCCGAAAAATGCAGGTCCTGATTTTCCTATGCTTCAAGATGCTACAGTTGGAACTTACGACGGTGGCTTGAAGGTTTCCATGAACAGTGCAAACTTGACTCCGGAAGCTATATCTCAGAGAATTTTTGTAAAAGCTGAAGGAACAGATAAAGTGGAATTATCATTGAGAGACTTTTCATTTTTAACTTTCTCTGTAGGTGATATTGTAGTGAGCGGCATACCGTTGAGTGGTGATGAAGGACAGGCTGTTCTACAGGAAACTGCAACAACAATGAACCATGCTGTTTTGGGAAATCTGACTATCAAAGTATCGGGAACAGTAAGTAATGAAAAAGCTAATTTGAGTATTAGCGTACTCCAGAAAGGTGGAAGCGTAGAGGGCGGACCTGTTGAAGATATGGATATTGCAGTTTCATTTGAAGGTACTCGTATTTCTAAAGAAATAGATGATAAGGATTATTCGGAAACACTCGTTGGTTTCTATCCGCGTTCCGCGACAGGATTTACCTGTGATTATGAAGCAGAGGGTTTTTCACTCGCTTATCCGTCTGCAACAGGTGGTATTTATTTGACTGCTGCAGGATATAATAAGATCTCTATTACAAAATTTAGTATCTCATTTCCTTATAATCCTGAGTTAGGTACACCAACGGCTTCCAAAGCTACTCAGCCTCTTGTGGTAAATGGTGCACGGTTAATAAAGAATGCAGATGGAACTTTTTCTATTGAGGAATTTAAAGGTACGCTTGCTGAAAAAAATAAAGAGGAAGTTGAATACACAGTATCCGGTACGTGGGCTAATCAAATCCTCTCATTGAAGATAATGGTGAAATCGGCGACTTATACGGTGAATTATACCTATACATCCGAACCGGTACAGAGAACAGGTAATAAATTACTGAAGATGACTATCGATAGTGATATAATAACTGTTCAACCTGAGATTACCGAGCAAAATGTTGTGTTCTTTGTCACTCCGGGTACGACGCCAGAACAATTGAAAGAACTGGTACCTACTTTTGAAGTTTCAGAGGGAGCAACACTGCTTTATAACAATGTAGAGTATGTGAAAGGGACTCCTATTGATTTTTCCGGAGAAAAGACGCAGGTGAAAGTTAAACCGGAAAAGGGAACAACGCTAACTTATACTATTACCTATGATGTGATTAATGATTTTTCATTTAAGGTTGACTTTGATGGTCCTTGGGAACTGAAAAATGCCACTGATGTTGAAGCCAATAAATATCAGGAATATTATGAACCGGGAAATGGATGGGTGACATCAAATGAGGGACTGAAATATATCAAAATGATGTATGGTACTGGAGATAATGCTTTGTATCCACAAGCAGGTCCTTATCTGGTGACTGAAACTGACGATACTGCTACTGGCAGTGGGAAAGCGGCGCGTCTTGTGACGGCTGATACAAAGGGAAGGTATGTACTGATAACTGCTATCCCTAAAGTAACGTCAGGTACAGTGTATAATGGAATATTCAGCGTGGACATCATGAATACATTGCAAAGTACTCATTTCGGTAATGTATGTACCAAAGAACCCAAATCATTCAAGGGATTTTATAAATATGCTGCCGGACCGGATTATTATCAAGCTAATACTCCTGGTGATCCCAAAAAGGCTCATGAAGTGACTTTGGATAACACGAAGAAAGATGCTCCTGCAATGAATGCGGTATTATATGAGATTAAATCTTATTCTGCAGATCATTTGGATGGAACTAATCTGTTGACATCTGACAAGATCGTGGCTATCGCTTCGGTAAAAGATGCAGGCGAACGAGCTGAATATACTCCGTTCAACGTTAACTTCGAGTATAAGAATGGTAAATCCTGGGATCCTTCCAAGATATATAAGTTGGCTATTGTTTGTTCGTCCAGTAAGGATGGAGATAACTTCTCGGGTGCACCGGGTAGCGTGCTTTATATAGACAATCTGGAAGTTGTATTCTAATCATTAGAGTAGGAAAGATAAAAAAAGAGGCCGTCTCTGTTTTGAGACAGCCTCTTTTTTGATAACGCATTGTAAATCAAGCGTTGTTATTTGGTAGAAACCCGAATCTGTACATGTAGGGGTACATGGACGGGGTTAATACTGAAAAATTCTGTCCGGCAAATATAGCACTAAAATTCGGATTTTTGCGCTCTTTTTGAGGAGGTTCTGTAAAATCCGTATATACAGAGAAAGATGCTGGATGCAGGAACAGCCTGAAAGACTACACCGGAACTCAAACCATTGTATTTGGTCGGGGTTCCGGTGTGTTGTTTTTGGGGGAAGGCTGTTATTCTTGATTGTTTTCGATATTGGAGCCGGTGCTGGGAACGTCGGGGGTGTCGTCGAAACGAAAGCCTTTGTGAGGGGTGAACTGGATGATTTTTTTGTCGGGGGCGATTTCTTTTTGACCGGTGTTGATGTTGTAATAGGCAGAACCTTTTTTGTGCTTTATGGAAAAACGACCGAACTTGTTCAACTGGATTTCTTCGTTACGGCTCAATGTTTCCATGATTACCTCTAACGCCGGATCTACAAGAGATTCCAGTTCCCACTTGGGGTAATGTATGTTTTTCCGCTTTAGTTTTGTGCTAAGAGCATCTATAAGTTGCTTTTTATTCATTGTTTTTCCAAACTTAAAATTACTTTTTCTTACAGGCTTCAGATACGTGTCCCAAGCTATCATAATGAAATTATGAAAAGTCTGGGGAACACATATCTGTATATTTATAACGAGACATACCGTACAGCTATATTCTAAGATTCTTATCTGTTCAGTTTCTATCTTATCACCTCTGCCGGGTACTTGTTTGCTTCCTGCCCGACAGAGACGATTTCCTATAAAGAAAATAGAATATAGACTGACTTATTTCCAATTTTGAATCACTAAAATATTATTTGCCCATTTACTTTCAAAAGTACTCAACTCAGTCTCCAACCTCTTCAACAACTCTTTCTTTTCTTTGTCCGGCAAGAAACCATAGCGTATGCCATTCCGTATAAGTTCTTTTATTTCATAGTATCCCACTCCATAGCGCAGGGCAAGCAACACATATTGCTGCGTCAGATTAGTACGCAGTATTCCCGGATCGTCAGTTGAAATGACCACCGGGACACCGGCTTTGCGATACAATGGAAACGGGTGAGCGTCTTCTTTTACTCCCAGAATGAACTCGTTGCTAACCAAGTTAATTTCTACAATGATATTGTTTCTTTTCATTTCCTGTAATAACGATACGCTGCCCGGCTCAAAAGCAATATCCACTCCATGCCCGATGCGTTTTGCTTTTGCCGTATATACGGCTTCGCTGATATGTGAGCTCAGATATTCTGGCCGTACCAACCCCAGAGTCATTTCACCGGCATGAAGTGATGTATTTACATTCTTTCCCACAGGAGTGCGATTCAGATAATCGAACATCTTCATGTGACCGTTGTAATGAGCCATAGAGACTTCACTATTTTCAGCCGCTACAATGTTGACTCCCACCAGTTTCGTGTTTTTTTTCGAACAGCCCTCGTACACTGTATAGAGTTGTGCAAAGACTACCAACGGGTCAGAATTACGGCTGGCGTAACCTTGATAATAGCATACAGGAGCACGCGGATACCCTGCTTCCAAAGCACTATTCACATCAATGCTGTCGATATATTGTACATATTCTTTCACTCTTTCTTCCATAGCGGGTGAGGTTTGCCACTTTTTATAGATTTCGGCCAACACATCATATACATCATCTATGGTTTCTTTATCATATACAACATTCTTGTTATATATATTTTTCTTGTCATGTAAGATGGATTTCTTTAACTTCTCATTGTATTCATCATAAAATCCTTTTCCACAGGCAGCATCCAATATCTCCTTATTCATTTTAGGCGAAGACACCATTACCTCCAGATATTGCACATTCTCGGTGGCAGCCCGCCGACGGAGTTCTGCCATTAGTTCCACCATGTGCTTTCCCGTCACAGCTCCAAAAAGTCCGAAAGTTCCGAAGAAATATTCGTCGGCTCCAAAAGAGGATTTATAGGGTTCAAAATTGCGTATAGACCATTTATCTATAAGAGTCATACGTACATTGTGGAGATTGGGCATAGAAGCATAAAGTCGAAGTACATTGCTTGCAGTTTGTTCGGATGGCTTTTGAGCATAGAGTTTTCCGTTGTCCATGTCCACCCAAAGACTGTCGCGGCACGCCAGTTCGAAATAAGTTTCCGCATAAGCCGAGCCTGTGAGATGATTGTGAATATCTCCTCCCTTCGGCATTTCGGAAAAGAACTGACGGAGCAGATTTTTATCCTTTATAATACTCTCGAAATACGCATTTACACGTATCGAGTCAGCAGTCGTTTGTGCCCAGCTTGTACCCGGACTTCCGGCAAAGAGTAACCATAGTACCCATACTAATAGAATTCTTATTTTGTTCATAATCGTTTGGGGTATTAATATTTTTTACACGCAATAATAGAAATCATCAAGTCTGAATAGTTATCATCAGTATGATCCTCAAAGCAATAATTACGGGCATAACCTATCACCGAACCGTCCACTTCAGAAACAAGTGTGTTTTCAGTAGATGCCATTTTTATTATGTTGGGATTAGGTTCTTTATTTTTGTTCAAAAATGAGACTGTCATCTGCAAATTTGAGCTTTGTGACTGAAAATAATTTTTTTCATCAGAAATTTTAATCACCTGGAATTTAGGATCACAGTCATCTTTATGTACTTTAATTTTCTCCGTTATATCATCTTTTATAACAACATCAGAACTATATCTACCTTTTGCAGATATATACACATTAACATAAACGCCTTTTGGCAAATTGAGATTTACTGTCTTTTCCATAAATAAATTGTTTTAGAAGTTAATATTAAGTTTATAAAGTATGCTGGATATTCATGTCTTCCATATCCGGCATAGGAGTGTTTTTATTGGTTTTCTTTTTCTGCTATTATGCCTCCTTTCTGTTTTATATTTTTTCTTTTTCTTACATTCCTCCGGGCGTCACTCCGCCGGGCGCGAGGTCGGGAAGGGTGTAGGACTGGCCGGAGTAGTCTGTGGCACTGGTGGTGGTACCGGGCTGGGGCGTAAAAGTCCACGTGGCGCCGCTCCGGGTGAGAGTGATGGGGACGGGGATACCCTGATCGTCCGCAACCGGGAGGAGGAAGATGTCTCTGGGGGCGTCGGCGGCAGGGAGGTCGAGAGGGGTGGCGGCGGTTTTAATATTCAGGTCACCACCAGGTAGGTCATAGCTCGCATAGTATCTGTAATTTGCCATCTGCACTCTGTAGCCGGCGGGGATGCGCAGGCGGGAGCAGCAGTAGGTGAAGCTGAACGACCAGGAATCGCCCTGGATGGAACGCTCTCCGGAAGCCTCCATTACCGGAACAGAGGTATCGCTACTGGGAGCCGGGATAGTGATCAACCCGTTCTTACCCGGCTTGCCATTGCCTGCATAGTAGCCCAAGACGTCTATAACCGTGTATCCATCGGGGAGAATAATACGGTTGAAAGAGTTATCGTTGTTAAGTCCCATCTCGCCGGCTTCTGTCTTGGTGAGGTAGTACCATGTGGTGTCGGTGTATTTTAAGGCGGAGTAGAAGGTACCTATATTACCCTCTGTATCCTGAAATGTGGCATACAGCCATACCACATCCCCCTCTTCCCACTTCGTGGCGTCGTCGGTCTGGGCGACGCGGGTCTGGGCGAGGGGTGTGCCGTCGGCGCGGGTCAGGGTGCCGTCGGTGAAGGCGGGCTTCGGGCCCACGGTGATGTTGAGCGAGTGGCGGTCGTCGGTAGGCGCTTCGTCGCCGGGGAGATTGTCGGTGCAGCTCCATGCGCATAGGGCAGAGAGCATTAGTAAAAAGATGTTGCGTATCATATCGATCTATCGTTTTTTAGGTTTGTCATTTTCTTAGTCTTTAAGTTTATAGCTGGCGGCGGAGAATTATCAGTTGCCATTATTCTCCATATCGAGCACGGGCCAGCAGCGGTCGTCGCGCAGCCAGACATCGGAGTTATAATTCCTTTCACTTACGTTGATGCCGTAGGCAGGCGTGGCGGAGGCGTCGTAGAAGGTGGTGGAGATACCGGGGAATATCCAATCACTACTTGTTATTATATTCCATATCTCACTATCTCCCGGCGCCGTGTTATAGGCAATATCGCCTACGCGCTCCTCCAGCCCCGACGTCCCTTTGCCTCCTTCTCCCGCGCCGAAGCAAAAGTCCACGGCGCTGCTACCGTCGTATCCCCCCACAATGGCGCCGGCATGTCCGGAGGCGTTGCCTCCCGCCGTGGCCGTAGCCGTGCCCCGGGCGTAGCTGTACAGGAGGTATCCCCCCTCGCCGAGATACCCCACCAGCCCGCCGGCCCATGCCTGCACGGCGTCCGCGCCCGTATAGGCGGCCGTGACGGCGCCCGTCGCCACGCAGGCCAGGATATTGGCATCGGTGTTGCTGTAGTCGTTGTTGTTGTTGTTCTTCCCGGCTATCCCCCCGGCGCAGAGGGGCTGCGCGTCGGTGGACGTCCCCGCCCCCGTGAGGCTTACGCTCCCCTCCGCCCGGCAGGCAAAGAGGGTGCTGGTATTACCGTCACCGTTGGCCAAGTTCCATCCCACGATTCCCCCCGCCCAGGCTCTGCCGCCGCCTTTCAGCGTCACCTCCGCCCGGATATCCACCTTCGTATGGCAGCGGTTGACGGAACAGTTACCGGCATTGCCCACCAGCCCGCCTACGGAGGCGCCGCCGGAGCTTAAGGTGGCCTCTATCTTCCCCTCTGCCGAGCAAAGGGTCACCGTTGCGCCACTGACATAGCCGGCGAGCGCGCCGGTCCTGTTGCCGGTTGTGCCCGTTATCTCCACGTCCCGCAGGTGGATGCCCGTCAGCAGGGCGCCATTACCCGTGACAGAGCCGAAGAGGCCGTTACTGCCTGCCCCGTGATTGGATTTGATGCGCAGCCCGGAGACGGTGTACCCGTTGCCGCAATAGATGCCTGTGTATTGAATGCCGAAGCTGCCCACCCTGCTGCCTATCGGCACCCAGTCCGCCGCCAGCGCCCGCAGCGCGTCGTCTTCAGACCCGGCCAGTTCCTGCAAGTCGATATCCGCCACTTGCAGGGCGTTGAGGTCAGTCTTTCCCGAGCCCGGCGTCACCCCGTCCCCGTTCACATCGCGGGCAAAGCGTGCGAGGTCTTCCGCCGTGCGTATCAGGCGGAACTCCTTACCGTCGATCTTCGTGGTCAGGATGCCGTCCTGCCAGGGCACGTCGCTGTCGGTCACCGTCACTACCAGGCGGTTTTCCTCGACGGTCACGTTGTAGATGTATTCGTGTCCGCCTTCCAGCATGCTGCCGCTCTCCGCCGCATACCCCAGTTCAGTGCCGTTGGAGAGCCGGGCACTGATGAAGAGTTTGCCGCTCACGTCCTGCGGGGGCAGCAGGGCTTCGTAGGCCACAGCGTAGCCCGTGGGGGTGGCGGCACAACGGTGAGGGGTGACGGTTTGCGGTTGCAACTGATTCCCTCCGGTAGGGACATGGGCTGTCAATGTCCCGGTCTGGGGGTCGATGTCCGCTACTAGGAAGATATTCTTGTCGCCCAGCAGCACGGAGGCACCTGCCACTTCCTCGCTGGTGAGGGAGCCGCCAGGGCGGAGGCGGACGACGACGCGCGTCATGCCGTGGCGGAAAGTGAGTGCGGGGTTGCCGCGGTCGAGCGACTGTGCGGCATAGACGTAATCACGTCCTTCATAATCTTTATCTTTACTCTGGTCTTTGGCGACAGCACATTGAAAAACATATCCTTCATTGACATCATACATGATAACTCCTGTGGGCCCGTAAGCAAGGACATCTTTTCCGGTTTCCCCGCTTTTCCACTCAGGAGGTGTGGGGTCGATGTTCAGGCTGGAAATACTGGGGTCATGTACAAAGCCGCCGTCGGCTGTGCGGTAAACGAAGACTTTCCGCTCGCCGTCTATGTGGACAAGAATCCAGTCTCCTTCCTCGAAGGTTCCGTCGGGGATGGCACGTGAAGCGGGAGCATTGCCGTTGTCGTGCCCTTCGCGTGTGGCGATGGTGGCGCCGAAGGTGACGGAGGTGCCGTCGCCGCCGGTAGGGTTTTCCGGCTCGTTGTCCGCGCTGCACCCGGTGAGGGCTGCCAGCGTTGCCGTCATCGTTATCGCCGTGGCAAGCCACAGGCGGATGCTGTGCCGCCGGATGGCTTTCGGGATGATATGGTTGTGTATCTTCATATTCTCTTATTCTTTTATTTCTTGTTTGGATGAATGGTGGGTGCGGCTACTTGCGATGGAGCACGGGCAGGTGGCCGTCGGTGACTTCCCAGATGGTGGTGAAATCCCAGGGGGTGAAGATGTCGGTGAAGCCATCGGGACGTTGGAATCTATCCGCCCATCTTCCCAGTCCCGTCCACCATGAGGCGGCAGGCTTGGCATCGCAGTCCGCACCGTCCAGTTTATCGGGTCCTTTTTCTCCGGAAGCGGTCAGCACTGCCGAGGCATAGTTGTTGACTATGTAACCGCCGCTGATTCCTGTAATGCGGTGGATGCGGGTATTTTTCTGCCCATTCTTGCCTGATATGCTGCTGTTGAGTGCGGCACAGTTGGCTATACGGCTGTTGTTAGCTCCTGCAATGCCTCCCAAATCCACGTCTTCGGCAGTAGCCGTGTTTTCTATCTCTCCGGTGGCATAACAATTGAAGATGTTCCCACCGCTATTATCTCCCGCGATGCCTCCGGCTTTAAGGACGTCCATCTTTCCCGTTGCAGTCACCGTGACATTGGAGATGCAATCGGTGATGGTGCCGAGGTTATACCCGCAGATTCCTCCCACGTAGTAATATGTGCTTTCATCGGTGCCGTCCGCCGTTATCTGCCCGTCCACCCGCAGGTGGCTCACTTCTCCATTTTTAATATTGGCAAAGAGAGAAAAAAAGTAATTGCTGGCGTTGCTGATGTCCTGGAATACTGCCCGTATCCCCTTCACCCCATTGAGGGTAAGGGTATGCCCTCCGCCATCGAATGTTCCCAAGAAAGGCTCAGCACTGTTGCCTCCATAGTCGTAATAGATAGCCTCCCAGTCATCAAGCACCAAATCCTTGCAGAGGCGGTAATGCTTCCTTATATTCTCGTAACTCGCCCCTATCTCCTTCATCCCCTGCACATCCGTGATAAGAACAGGGTTGCTTTCCGAAGAGCCATCGCCCGACCACAGAGCATAGAGGGTGAGGTTTCCGGCAGGCATCGTCAGCTTGCTGTTTTTGGCATAAAACTCGCCGCCGCCTTCGGGCAGGGTGTTCCATCCAGCGAAGGTTTTGCCGGTTGGAGGCGTCAGGGCGGCACCGTCGTTCAGGGTTGTCGTGGCGCCTTCAAGAACTTTGGAGCTGTTCACCGTGCCCATGCCGCCGTTGGCGTCGTAGGTCAGGGTGCGGGCTTCCTGCAGGGTGATGTCCTTGCTGCCGCCGTCCGTCCAGTCTTCAATATCGGCTTTGCTGATTTCGATGCCGGTGCGCTCCACGTTTACATTAAAGGTATAGGAGGTGGAGGGGGCAAGGGCTTCGCCCGCCGTGCCGGATGGGAAAGTGAGCGCGGCGCCGAAGGTGGTGCCGTTCAGCGTCAGTTGCAGGCGCACGGAGTTTGCCGCCTGCGGCCAGAGGATGGCGGTGCCTGTGGGCTGTCCCGCGGTGGTTATGGTGGGCAGTTTTTCGAGGGTGGACGCCGTGCCCGTGGCTTGAGCTTCACCGGTGAGGGTGTTGAAAGTTCCTTCCGTTGCCAGTCCGGTGAGGGTGTAGGTCAGCCCGTCCGTTGGGAGTACTGTTCCGGCACCCGCCTTGAAGTTCAGGATGATGCGGCTCATGCGGTGTGAAAACTGGAAATCGACCTTCGGGTTGCTGCTTTGGGCTGTTTGCCGCGCCCAGAGATAGTCGATGGCGGGCAGGTTTGCCGTGCTCTGGTCGGCAACGGTGAGGGTTCTTGTGATGACGCCGTTGCTGCCGGGCTTGGTGCCGTTCACACCCTCGTAGGGGTAATAAGCGGTGAACTCTGTCGGGGACGTATCCTGAAAGTAGATGGTGTTGTCTTCGCCCGCCGCACCGGATACGGGTTTGAAAACACTGCCGTCGGTTTTGTATTGGATATTGATATAGTTTGTTTTTCCCTTCGCGGAAGAGGTGGAAATTCCGATACAGTCGTCGGCATCCCATACCGTATTTGAGGCGCGGGTGGATGTCACGTTGTCTGCCTTGCCGATAGAGGCGGTGACAATGGCAGCGTTCGAGGCGTTGCCGACGGGTTCATTGTTCTCCTCGCTGCATCCTGCTGCGAGCATGGCTGCTACCACGGACGTGACAGCGAAAAGCCGGGTTGATGTGAATTGTTTCATCTGCTATTTGTTTTTAGTTTATGATTATACTTGATTATTCCATTCCGGCATTTACGTCACTGCCGCTTGTCTCCGTCCAGCCGATAATCGTACCGCCCGTTTCGGAATTTACCGGTGCATATACATCACCGGTAAGACGCATGGGATGGAGTTTGTCGGCATTGAAATCCTTCAACATTTCGCTAAGGTCGGTTTCCACCGTCTCTGTCCTGCCATCGCTGAAGGTAAGTGTCATGGCCATACGCTGTGCCGTTCCCGGAATTATTCCCGGCACCCACACGGCACCGACCAGTTTTCCTTCCAACCGGACAAAAGGAAACGGCACGATAGCCGCAACGCCCGTCACTTCGCCCGTGCGCAAGTCGATGGACGCCGCCACTCCTAACAACCGGGCTTCGATACCGGTAATACGCCTGGGATCTCCTTCGGTAACAACCACTTCGGATTCTATCTTTCGGAAGAGTTGCCGCATGGGTAACACGACGCTCGTCGTATCGTCCGCCACGACATCGGCTACCGTCGTGCCTGCTAACAATACGCCCGGTTCAGGGTGTTGCATCCCGGCGTTGTCCGGGTCATTGTCCACTGTCGCTATGCCGTCCTTTACCGTAACGTGTGCCGCCGGGTTGTAGCCGAGCAGTTCCGTCGGTCCCGGCACGAATAGTCCGGTAAGCGCGGCAACCGGTTCATGCAGGGTGAAGGATGTTCCCGCTGCTTCCGTGATGTATTCCGCGGGAGCGGCTATGCCTTCGCCCCGCCGGGTCCAGTCGGCGGTTATCACGATGGCCCCTTTGTCGGGGTGCGGCGTGTTGTAAATCGGGTCTTTTACATCGCAACCCGCAAGGAACAGGGTCGCCCAGATGCAAAGTAATGTCATTGTAATTTTCATATATCACGTTTTTATAGTTCTACTTATTTGCTGCCGATAGTCCACACGAGGCTGATTCCTGCCTGCGTGGGTCCCCAGAAGTGCTTGCTATTGTTCCGTTCCTTATAGACACGCACGCCGTCGGTCACGCCGTAACTGTCGTATTCAGACCGGGTATATCCCAAACCGAGATTGAAGTCAACGGAAAAGGTACGGGACAGATAGAGCTGGTAGCCTAAAGTTAGTCCTACATTCCAGCACTTCCCCTGATAACCGGTATCTTTGGATAGGACACCGCCCAGCATATACTTATATACATTGTATTCGCCATAGTTGCCTGATACCCCTGCATAAAAGCGTTTGTCGCGCAGCAGGTACCATCGCACTTCGGGCGAGAGCATCCATATCTTCTGTACCTTGCCGTGCTCACCGCCCCACCACGAGAGGCTGCCGTCCAGCTTCACGCCCAGATCACGGTTCACCCGCCATTCCACGCCGAGCGTGGGAAGCAGCATGGCATCATACAACACGTTCGTGCGCACGGCAAAACGGTAGAGTTGTTCCGGTTCTGACGGCAATCGCTCCGCGACGGGTGCGGGTTGTCGTTCCACGTTCCCGTTGGCTGCAGGTTGCTTCTCCGACACGGGTTCTTCCTTTTTCTTCACGGTTACCTCTTGCGGTGCGGGTTCTTCCCGCTTTACTTCTTCTTTAGCCGGTTGCGGTTCCACGACGGTTTTGGCCGGAATGCGGAGCGTCACTACCACTATATCCTTATTATTATGGTACGCACGCGCGTAATTGGCCGTGACGAAATCCGTTTCTTTCAGTCCTTTCCGGGTGATAAGTTCCGATTTCACCCGGTTGGCACGAATAAATGCCGTGTGCAGATTCTCTTTGGCGGTTGGCAGCGAAGCGCAGTAGCCATCCACCTGCACGGGTATTTTGCCTTCTGTAATCTCTGCTTTGTGACAGTCAATCAGCCCATAGAGCCGTTCCAGTTCCGCTTCGTTACCCGCACGGGTAAACATATTCTCACCCGGAAGAAAACGGAAGGTGACAACCGTATCCGCCGCAGTAGTTTCAGATGCCCGTGCAGGGGAAATTCCGGTGAGCGAAACTCCCCAAAGCAAGAGAACTGATAGAATTTTGTGTAAATGTTTCATAGACTTATTTGTTAAATTTCATATTATTTCTTATTAATATCAGACATTGGGTAAAACAACGATCGGATATTATTTAACTATCATTTATCAATAAGCAAAAATAATCGAATCCTAAATCAGACTGGTGACAATTTCACAAAATCCGTTAGGACAAATCGTATGTAGGGTACTTTTTTCCTTAGGACAAATCGTAAAACGCCCTCAAATAAGTATATAATAGCCTATTTTTTTCATAAATCCGGTTTGCTTTGATTATATTTTAATATATTTGCAGTTATGGACCTCATCACTTCATATACTATGGCTATGGCTGTACTTATTCCGGCCTTTTCATCCGCCGCATGTGCAGCTCTGATTGCTTTCGCATTGCAGGATTGCCTGACATGGGAAGAGATGATGTTAAAAAAAATCACATTCGCCTACTTCGTTGTCGAGGGCATCGCCTGGTGCATAACCTTTTGTTACCCATTCTGTCCGGCGCTGTTCGTTTGCCTGAATGCGCTGTGCCTGCTGTCGTATGTGTTGATACCTGTATTCTTCTATCGCGTTATCCGTTACCTTACAAGGCTGGGACAGCCCGAAAACTTCTCTCCGCTGCATTACCTCATCCCCGGTTTGCTGGCGGCAGTCATGTTAGTGTGGTCGTTCCTGGTTCCCTTCGACGTGCAAGTGGAAATCGTGAAAGGAAAAGCGCTCGTATTTCCACGGGGCTACGAAACTTATGCCCATTTCTTCACTCTCAAGCTTTTCTTCCGTCTCCTTTGGGGAGTGGTCTATTATATCCTAACAATAGCCCTTTTGGCAGGATACTATAAGAAAGCGGGCAATCAGAATTTGAAATGTAAACCTGCCCGCTGGGTACTGTTCCTGATTGGCATATCCCTCACTTCGTTGATTTCTTCATTATTGCCCGCCTATAAGCCCCGCGGCGAAATACTGTACTCCTTCGGAACCTTGCTGGTGACAACGGGTATAGCCGCACAACAAATATTGCTTTCCTACCATATCATACGCCGGAAATATATGCTGTACTACATGCCGGAAATCGTGGAGAAACCGGTTGCGGAAACGCGGGTAAAGCCCTGGCGCAAGCAGCATACCGGCAAGCTGAACCGCATCCGTTTCGAGAACTTTATCGGGGAGAGTAAACCGTATCTGAATCCTGACTACAAAATAATCGATCTCGTGGAAGATATGGATGTAAACCGCACTGCACTCTCCGCTTTCATCAACCGGACATACGGAGTGAACTTCAACCGGTACCTGAATCGGCTCCGGCTCAAAGAACTCGCCCGGCTTCGTTCGCAGCCCGAAAATCAGGGCAAAAGCATCAGTTCGCTGATAGACAAGGTAGGATTTAAGGACTTCCGTAATTACTCCCGTGCCGTTGCGGCGGAACGGGATGCCGCCACCGAAAGAAAGGAAGCGGGCAAGAAGAAAGGAGGTCTTGAATGATACACATGAAACTGGCGGAAGCCTTTGCTTTTTCGGCTCCTGTGGTATGTGCGGTAATCTGTATGATAATGATGCTGATGGACGCCCATGCACGCAGGTCTAACCCGGTTGAGAGACGATTGCGCCTGTTCCTTGCCTTTGCCTATCTTGTTTCATTACTGGGATGGCTGGGCATGGTGTTTTTTGTTCTCAGCCCCCGCGTCTTCGTGTATTACTATACGGTATTCCTGTTGACGCTGATGCTTGACCAGGTGATGATTTACAGGTTCGTTTCCATCATTACCAATACAGGGGAACATCCCAAGTTCAACCGTTTGCATCTGATTATACCGCTTCTCATCATTGCCGTCTCGGCAACCGGTAGCCTCCTTGTTCCGGTGGACCGTCAAATGGATATTATTTACGGAGATGTCGGTTACAATAGCTGGTTCCGGGTAATGTACGTGACGGCAACTGTCATATTCGTTGTTTACAATTCTTTATATCCCGCATTGAACCTGCGGAATATACGCCGTTACAGAGAATTTATCGTGAATTATTCCGCCGATGCGTATTATACCTCCCTTAATTGGCAGACTATCATCCAGGTGCTCATACTTGTCACGGTACCACTCCCTTTTGCGGGGCTTCTGATAGGTGTTCCGGTCGCTGCTGTCAGTTCTCTGCTGCTGTTTGGAGCATTGGCATATTTTATTAATTACCTTATCCTTTGTTTTAATCTGCTCAATAGCAATTACCTTATTATCCAGCCCGATGCCCTAAAAAACGATAGCCCGTCTATGGCCGCAAGCATCGACCGCAAGCACTTCGAGCGTTACCTGCGTGATAAGAGTCCCTATCTTAATCCCCAATTGCGCATCACCGATTTAGCCGCGGGGCTGAATACCAACCGCAGCTATATATCGGAGTTTATAAGTAAGGAATACCAGATGAATTTCTGTAGCCTGATTAACCATTGCAGGCTGAACGAACTCGACCACTTACGTTTACTCCCCTCGAATGCAACCAAGAGCAACATGGATTTGGTACTTATGGCAGGCTTCAGCAGCTATCGGAGTTATCTCCGGGCAAAGAAGGAAGAGGATAAACTGGCGTTATTGAAAGTATTTGAAAAGTAATCGGATTCCCTGCAACAAGAGAACACCAAAACTTAACCTTGTATTTAATAAAGTACCAGTATTTTGTTTTTTTGAGGGGGGTGCTATTTTTCCTTATCATCAGTGCCAGAGCCCTATATTTTTCCTGTCAATATGTTGTGGTATTAAAACGAGTATCTTGTGCATAACGGTTTGATGTGTATCTCTATCCGTTTATCGTCTAAGATACGCTTGACAGCCTGGTATATCGGGAGGTTTTCGACACCAGCCATTTTCAGAGCCTCGACAATCATGGTGTTTTCTATTAGTTGGAGATATTCTGTTTCTTTTATGGTGATGTATTTATTTGCTTGGGATTTTATTTTTGCCATAGTTTTTGATGTATTAAAATGCTTCTCCGGGCTTCACAGCAGGGAGAAGCGGGGTTTAAATTAACAATCTAAAATCAATCAATTTATTTTTCGTTGAAGTCGGCAGGGGTTTCGCCCCATAGCCGATTGTCCCAGTGTTTAACCTCGATGTCTTTTATCCTGGCAGCAAAGGTTTTTAGAAATATCTCTGCCTTTTTCAGAGCGGTAAACCTTTTGCCGGATGCTGTTTTCCGGGCATTAAACCATGCGATAGCGGTCATGCTATCGGTGTAGATGATCCGAGGCTGGTAGTTGTTGGCGATGATGTACTTCACAGCTTCGACTACGCCCAGAAATTCGCCTATGTTGATGGTTTGGTTGCCCAGATGCACACAGAACAGTTCTTTGCCCGTAGCTATGTCAACGGCCCTGTAACGGGTGAGCCCATTCTTTATTGAATGGGCCCCATCCGTAGCAATGCCTATTTGTGGGCGGTTCATTTTAAGGTAAAGTCCGGAACTATATACCCGTCGTTTTCCATTCTTCGGACAAGCTGGGTTGCTTGCCGGGTAAGGCTTTCGATTACTGCATCAGGATTTTCGATGTCTTCCCGTTGCCTGATCAGGTTAATCACTCCGGCTAAGGTACGGCTGGAAGCACTTTTTCCGTCTTTGGGATCAAAGAAAATAGTTTTTAACCCAAAGGTAACCGTAACCTGGTAGATACTTTTGGGTATAATCAGAGTATCTACCTGCGCATTGAAAAGTATGGGTGTTGCCGAAATTACCACATACCCGGAACCATTGTGCATGGCTTTCAACTCAACAGCGTATAGTTTGTTTGGTTGTACTGTGCCCTTGAGTTCCTCGGAAAGGACACATATTTTTTTACCGAAGCGGGAGTCCTCACGAACACCCATCAATTTTTGAGTCTTGGAGTGACGGGATACAAAACCTATCAGCTCACCTGTGGACTCCGACTTCGCAAATTTAATTTGCGTTTTTTCTACTGTCATTTTAAGTCATCTGTTGCATCTTTTTTCTTTCAATTTACAAACTTCTTTTCTTTCAATTTTTATTCTAACGAAAGGCAAATTTAGGCTATTTAGAGCAAGTAGCCAAATATTTATTGCACTTATTTTCTGTATGTTACGAGTGATATATACAGAGAACAAAGGGGTTATCGCTGTATATATTCAGAGGTGGTAAAATGGGTGTAACGTTCGTCCGTTGTGGAAGTTCGCCAACACTTCCAATATCTATATGTGGGACCTGCCTCTGGATTATAGGGATAAATATCATTTTCTTCAAGGTAGAGGATGCCTTGTTGGGTAGAGGTGTTGTATTCTGTGCAACCGTCCGGAAGATTTGGGTTGGGCTGGAGATACTGTTGTTCGAGTGCCATTCCATAGACAAAGAGGTTTACGAGCCGAACGTCCGGATCAACATCAAACTGACGGGCATATCTGGCAAAATCGTAAATGTCAGTGTGGAAGAAATCGTGCTTGAAATGTTCCGGTGCTTCTTGCAGCAGTTGTTTTTGCGCTTTTCTAATAGGTTCCCGGCTCTGGATTTCTTTCAGACGTTTTGGAGTCACGGTATTTGTGGTGTACCAAACCAGTTCAAAACCGACCCTGGTCGAATCGGTCAGGTATTGACGGTCGTAACATTCCCTTTGTTTCATATTACTAACGTCCATAGGGTCTTCCTTGGGGCCGACACATTCTTTGACCAGTCCGATAATCACAATGAGTATAATCATGGACGTGGTTCCGCCGAGCAGTCCGACTAACAGACATCCTTTGTTGATAGCTTCGACTAATTTATTCATCTTCTTCTATGGCTATATCGGTGATATAATTACCAGAAAAATCCCGCATTTCGGATATGCAGACGGCATATCCTTTGTCGAGCAGGAGATTTGAGTATTCTTCCTGTTTTTCCTGTGGGAAAATGGCCGTCATCATGTCTTCTCTGACAGATACTTCCAATCCGAGTTCACGAGCTATAATTTGCGCATCATTTTCGTAGGCTTCGAAGTTGCCACCATTGTGGAACAGGATAATGGTATCTTTTCCCCGCCGCTCTTTCATTATAGCGAATGCTTGTCTTATGCTATGCTTTTTCATTTGTTTGACTGATTAATTTCTTTCGTCATGCAGCTATCACATACCCCATTGCCACGAGTCCATTTATATTTACTGATAGTTGTTCCGCAACGGGTACAAAATTTCTCCTTGTTACTGACTGTGGCGTAGATAATATGCTCGATGCCGCTTTGTGACATTCCATATTTTTTCATTAGCGCTGAAATGATTTGTTTCTTCTGGAATTTTCCTTCCTTAACAGTGTCCTGAAACTCTTTCACTATAAGCATCCGCCGCACTTTTTTTACATCTAAAACAGATCTTATCTGTATTAAAAACTCTTCATCCACTTTCATAATCGTTGAAAGCAGTGAGAGTTCTTTGTTCATTAGCTTCTTCTTCATTTCTTCCATATATACATTATTTCAGCACTTATTTGCTTGCAAACGAAAGAGTTAGTTCAATTCTTTCATGCGAAAGGATAGGCAAATATAGTGCTTTTTTATGAATTTATTTACTCTGTTTCTAATTGGTTCTTAATTAGTTGCACCAATTCTTCGGTGGTATTGATTTTGTTTCTTTTCCCGGTGGGCTTGGCATGTCGCATTGGGATAAAATAAAGCGAGAAGTCATTCCCTTCCGGGGTGGAAAATCCACCTACTGTAGTGATTCCGATTCTGATCCTATAATAGCCTTTTATCGGAAGATAGGTTTTTGAATCGGGGATTTTAATTTTGTAGCCTGGCATTTCTGCTGCCAGGCTACGGTACACGGGAATAATGACTTCTGTCTGATAGTTTGGAGAGGCGGGGATTTTCTTCCTTTGCCCACTGCTACAGATTGTTTCAATTTCCTTGTGGAATGCTTCGAGGTGTTGCCCGTAAGCATCAATTAACAGTTTAAATTCCATAGTTTTTTGTTTGATTATTGTTTATTCCATTCTTGCAAGGTCGTTTCTTCTCCTGTGAAGTTATAATCTTCAATGGGTGTATAACTTTCGCAAATCATCGGAATTTCTTGCCGAGTGATAATCGTACCTGCATGATTGACTGTTACTTGAAGTTCGATGGTAGCCAAGTTTTCGCCCTCGTCATCATAACGAATGTCGTAAACGAAAAAACCAGCCGGGACCTCTTTTCTGTTGATGCGTCCGTTAGAGAACAAGGTTTCGATGTCGTTGATTTCTAAAATTTCGAAAGTTTCTTCTTGAATGTTTGTCATAACTGTTTTTTAAAAGGTTATTAATCATATTTGATTGTTGTCCGGGGTGTAGAATACGGATGTATTCTATCAAACCGGTGAATAAGCTCTATATTTTGTTGATTACATTGCCCCGCAGTTCTCGCCAAAGGCTCCGGCGGGGAGTATCCACGGTTCATCCGGTGGGAGAATAACCGGTTGGTCGTAATTGTAACCGGTAGCCAACTGTTTTAATTTCTCAGTGATTGTTTGGTAGGGAGCACCGGAAGCGATTAAGGTGGGCAGATCGGTGTTACGCTTGATGGTGCAGTTAAATTCCTTTTCGCAAGCAATCACTTCAGCAATCTGAGCGGGACTAATCAGTGCTGCACTGGCAAACTGGTTTTTATTGCCAAATATGCAAAATTTGCAGGAACAGCGTGCCCAGCCCAAGTAATAACAAGGATGTACTCTTACCCTGTATCGTTTGATGATGTCCCATACCTGTTGTTCCTTCCAATCCCGAATGGGACGCAGGCGGTCCACATGCCGGGTGAACTGTTTGCCATCCCGCAAATCTGCTCGATCGGGTTCGAAGATAGCGTATTTAGCCCGTGCTGCGGATTCTTCACCCCGTTCCCCGGATAATATCAGGGTACGGATACCCCGGAACCGGGGTTGGTTGATGATAGCTGCGGAGCAGACATCTATTTTGAGGTAGCCAGAACACCAGCGGACTTTCAAGTCGGGAGAACACTGCGGGAATTTGCGGCGAGTAGTCCGTTTTCCCCGTTTCCCTCCCACTTTGCCGATAGTACCGTCGGGACATTCAAAACAGTTGGGAGCTGTCAACGTGTTTTCACGCATGAGTTCCCGACGGAAACCGCCTTCTTTCCATTGGTAGTAGATTTTAGCACCAAAAGCAGCCGCAAAGCGACGGCAGTAGTCAGGAGTAATTTCCCAATCGAAAAACGTATCGCCCCGTCCGTCCACGTCCTGATGCCACAGTTCTATTTTCTCCAAAGGAATGCCATTGTCGAGCAGGTAGAGGAAGCAAGCTGTACTATCCTTACCACCCGAAAAGCTGACGATGTATTTGTCGTAACTATGGAGATTGAGAGTCTGATTCATCTTTGATGTTATTTAGTTTATTATACATATCCTCAATATTCCCTCTGATTCGCTCAGGATGCAGAAGGTTCTCGAACATTTTTCCCAGTTCTTCGTCTGTCATGCTGCTTATATGCTCTTTGAGCACATTCACGGCAACATTAAAATACAGGGCTACCAGCGGCCCTTCTTTAAGAAGCGCCTTTATCCGGTCGTCCATTGAAGGGCGGCGCACTTTTTCTGCGTTTACTTTTTTTCTTGTCATAAAAATGTATTAGTGTAAAATTTCCAATTCCTCTGCATATACCTCAGCCTGAGAACCGACATCGTTGCCGATCAGGATTATCCGGTCGTCGAAATCGGTTATGTCCTCTTCGGTGTATTCTTCATTTCTTTCTTCATACGTATCAAGCACTTTGTATTCTCCTGATGTTTGGTTGTCAGGGTCATGCCAATATACCCGTTGTCCGGTAGTAAATTTTCTCATATCACAATTTTTGAGGTAAAAGTTCCGAGGGAATGTTTTCGTTTATCAGCTTGTTGCCTTTCGACATTTCTGTTTGGATTGTCTTTTTGAGTATTTTGCGTCCTTCCGGTTTGGCAAGTATTTTATCAATAGTGAATTTTTTCCAGCTTATCGTGTAGTAACCGCCTTTGGTGTCTTTGAATACCAGGCATTTGGAAGTTTCGTTCTTGATTTTTTTGAGTTCCCTTTCTTCCATAATTTCCTGGACTAATTCATCAACGATATATTCGAGATTGAAATCCAATTCCAAATCGAAGCCTTTGGGTTTCACTTTGGGTTGTGTTCTCAAAAAAGTTTCGATCATCCTGCCCTTTTCAGTACATTCGGGAAGGAAACGGACATCGGTGGAGCCACCGTGCCCGTCGTTACCGCAATGTGCCAATTTTGTTCCATTGACATACAATACCGCACTGAAACAATAGGTTTCTTCCGAGCGGGATTCAAGATACTTGAAGGCTTTTAATTCAAATGAGTAATTTCCTACTTTCATATTCTTGTTTAAGTTATTGAAGTTATTTCCGATACGCCGGGATGGTTATTGTCAGGTTTTCATTTATTAGAAACCTTCTGCCGCACTCACAAATAATGTGTGTTTCTGTTACCCTCCTTACAGCTCTTGTGACTTCTTCGTGGGAGATATAAGGTTTTCCATTTATGTGTCCGTTTTCGATATCTCCTGTAAGGTGGTACTCTTTACCGACTTCTATTTCCTGTACATTCATTTTGTATAGTTTTGAGGTTTTCATATTTGTATTATGCAGCGAGTGCTTCCAGTACATTATCATGGATACTGGCGAGCCATTTCAGACTTTCAAATGCCGGATTGTCTTCGTATATTGTAATGGGGTTGCTTTCGGTTTCTACTTTAAGCGAGAGTTCTTTGCCGTCGTAACCGATTTCTATAGCCTGTCCTTCGTGGGGATCGTTGTCGTTATCGTACCAGATAACATAGGTCGGGTCGGTGGCATCACTGATGTCGAGTTTTGTCAGGTTGTTGTCTTCCAAGGCCGAGACGATGGAAGCCCGGATTTCGTTTCTAAGTGCTGAGATTCTTTTAGCGAAAGAGGGAGCCGGGGTATTTGAGTCTGGCGTAATTTCCGGTTTAAAGAAGTAAGAGCCACTCCATTCGGCAGTGTCATTGACTCCTTCCATGTAGGCTTTATATTCTTCTTGTGTGCGGAATGTCCTTTCATCGACTACTCCGCCATTATCCATCAGCCATTTATCGGAAGGGATTTGACCAGTGGTTTCAAATTCTTTTACGGCATCTTCGCCGAATATTGCTGTTACTGTTATCATCGTATTGCATTTTTATCATGTAAATCATATCGTTAATAAATCTGAAATAATCTGCATAGGAACCATGTAAGTAGATAAAGTCGCTAACCTCAAACCGAGGGTTCAACTTTGACAGTTCACAAAATTCAGATGTCAAGTCATAGGAGAGCTTGGGCAGATAGCCACATTCTTCTATTGCGGTAATCAGCCCCGTGAATTTCACATATCCTTCATTGCGGTCAAGAATGGTTGCCCATGTATCAGCATACAGGAATCGTTCATTTTTGATGATGTTATTGAAATAATCAGGATATTTTTTCTGAAGTGCAGATAACGGCAAAGCCATATCTTCCGCATCGGGAAAACCGTGTGGACGAGAAAAAAGGTCAAAGAAATAAACATATATATCTTTAGCGAGGATATATACCTGATTTTTCCGTTTTCGAAAGAGTATGGTAAAGGTCGGTTTTATTCCCTTCAAAGCCGAAGGCTTATGGATTTTAGGTTGCCCCCAAACCCGGTAAACATCTAATTCGACCTTCATCTATTTTCTGAAAAAGTTTACGTAAGATTTATCAAGCGTGAACTCGACATAGAGGGGTGCGCCACAGCCCCAATAAGCGCCTCCTTTGTCGTAGGCTCCGTCGATAGGAAGATAAACCCGGCGGCAGTAGATGCGCTGGCCGGTGACCCCGGAACGGTCACCGATGCTGGGACGTCCCATAGGAGCGCCCCGCCTGGTATCGACTTTACACAGCAATTCGTTGTACGTCTGTGTGCTGGGGCTGGGAATTGATTGCTTTTTGTTCTGTTTCATCTATTGTTTCTTTTAAATTGTTGATTTCATTGAAATTCCTTATTATTCCGTCTATTTTTACTGCATAGTTTATTCCTGCACCAAGCAATGTGTTACGGTAAATGGTGAGCCCCTTATAGGTATCGACCTTTTCAATTCCGTAGTAGGCATTGACCTGATATTCTTTTAATCCCTTCGGAACAGCCGGTTTTGAAAAACACGGGTCATAATCAGCAATCAATTTTTCGAGCCAGGTGGCGTGATATGTGCCGATTGTCCGGTCGAAGATTACTTCCGGACGTATGGAGTGAGGGGTACGGCGTGTCATTATCAGGTACATAGGTGAGCTATAACGGTCGTATTTATGGCATCCCAGATAGCAGTCTCCCAGTTTGCAATACCTAAAATTCCCTTTGTTCATTCTAAGTGCTTGAAAGCTGACCTCTCCACCGAAAAACTCCTTTGGTAATCCGGTTTGCCCGGTAAACTCACTATAAAAATGTTCGGGAATATGTTCGTGAGTGTATTCGGAATCCCTGAACATTTCTTGCGCCTGTTCGAGGGAGATTAGTTCAGGACGGGCATACGGTAAATTGGATAAGCATTTGTCGAGTGCCTTATACACGATGTCACGAGTTTGCAGGTGAGCAGGCATCTGTTTGAACCAGTTGAAAGACGAACCATATTGTAGGCAGTATTCAACAAAATCGGGCGTCCAAATCGTTTTAGGAAATTCGGGATAGTCCCTGTCTTTACGAATAAATGCCTGACAAACAGATTTAGTGAACAGGTGTCTGTAGGAGTCATCGACAAGGTTGTAGCCATAACTTCCGGTAAACGAATCTATTGCCAGTATGAGGCGTTTAGAGGTCTGAAAATTTTTGGGCAAATCTTTGAAATTTCCGGCACTGACAGTTACTACCCGGTCGGCCATGGTATCGTCCATGCAGGCAAACAGATGCGGTTTTATAGGGTCGGAAAGCAGAGTGCTTATGTGCGTCTGGGAATTTTCCGCCATTGCTGCCATAAAGATTTCGTAGCAGTAATGCTTTTCAGGTATCAGGCTGAATTTCCGGGTAGCCATTTGTAAGTAATATGGGCGCGATTTGTGTTTCAACGGGGTTATCAGGTCGATGTGTTCGGAAGAAAGTTTCGTATTGGTAAACAATCCATAATAAAATTGCCGGTTCTTGATTGCTTTCGGAACGAATGTCAGGAATGCCTGTACCATTTTGATGTCGTTTGTACCGGAGGTGTAATATCTTCCCCGACTGTTGTAACTTTGGCTATGACAGGAATAGGCATCATTTACCCCGGCATAGGCAAGTGATGTGTCCCATAATGTTTCAGGCATCAGATGTAAATACTTGATGCCTTTGTCGATGTCCGACACTATTTTTTTCAGCATGAGTTGACTTCTGTACTCTGCCGGTACATCGGGAAAATTGCTGAGGTCCTTATTAACAGCAAAGTCTGATACTTCCTGCGTGCGCAGTACTACCGGGATGCTGGAAAGTTCGAAAGACTGCCAACTGTATGACTTTTCATTTTTCTTAATGATGCCAAGGATTATTTCGCCAGTGAGGTATTTGTGAGGCAGATGGTCGAGCAATTTAATGTCGCCTTCTTCAATACCGGCAGCCGCAATTTCGGGGGTAACAAGCTCTTCGGGCAGGTTGGCGATTGCCTTGTATATTTCTATATCCTTTTTCATTCTTTTATTGGTTTGAAAGGTGATTGACTGTGGTTATTAGTTTATCGCCCCGAAAGGCGTAATAGATTTTGTTTTCGGTGGCAGCTTTAGTTTGCATATCTTTCCAACTTTCGGAACGGGTTGTATGCACGGATTTTAATGAACCGTTTTCCGAGAGTTCGTACAGATTGATACCTTTGAAGGAATCTTCCCGACTGGAAAAGGTAATTTGTACGGCTGAAAGATGCTGGAAACCGTTTGAGGTTTTGAAGTGCCAACGACCTTCCATATAAAGAAAAAGCCAGGCATTGAGATTGGCATAGTCTTCGATAGTGTCGGCAAATTGCGGCAGATGCTTTCCTTTTTTCTCGCCATCGTCCCGGATTTCAGCCCGGCAGTTTACCGTGTCGCTTTGTCCTTTCCATTTCTTGTAGGGTGATGGTTGCAACGTGACCAGATTACCGAGGTTTATCAATGCTTCGACCCTGGCATCTGTACTGTAAAATGTTCCCAATATCCGGGGAACGTCGTTGTATTGTTCCTCGTAGGGTACGGCGATGTACTTGACAACGCCATCGTTTTGAAGTTTTCCGATGTATAAATTCATATTTTCCCTTCTTATTTTTAAATACTATATATTTTTTATACCGGCAAGGCTCGACAATAACCGGTTTCAGGTTGAGTGTTTTCCTTTTTGGAAAGAACTCGTTTTTTAGTTGTCTGTATATCAACATACTATAAAGAAACCATTTCGTTGGCGTCAGCGAAATGGTTCTGCCAGACTCCTAACCAGAGTTATTTCCACATGCTTTATTCAGAGCCGAGGTTATCCGGTTATAGTGTTTCCGCAAGTACCAGTTAGGTTCGTTCTCTTCAAGCAAATTAGCCACTTCAATCAAAACGTTCAACAAATCCGGAGCGGCGCTAATCAGATTTGCATTTGCTTCGACTTCTTCTTCAGTCATGCCGTAACCGGCAGGATAAAGGATTTCACATAGGGGTTGGAAGTTGTTTCGAGTTACACCAACCAATCTTCCCGCACCTCCTCTTTTTATGGCTCTGTGCCACTGGCCTTTTGTGCCTTTGAATTGTTGTTCCATAATTTTACGGGTTTAATGATTTAACTTACTTGTTGTGATCCCCACCGGATGTGAAAGTGTCCTTCATCGTCTTGTTCACGGCGGAAGAGCGTATAGATAATGTCGGGTGATATATCGAACTCGTCGAAGATTTCCGACTCTTCCATGACGGAACCGGTCTTGATAAATTCGTTGATACGTTCTTTGGTGAGTACGAGTGCCATCAGGTTTTGCTCGATAGAATCCTCGTAGGTGAGGAAATGTACGTGTCGCATCCCTTCGGAGTCGAGGCGGATGAAACGGAAGTAGAATTGTTCCATGCGTGGGATGTTCCATTGCAGGGATTCAATAATGATGTCCTCGCAACTGGGAACATTAGCCGAACTTTTCAGGCTTTGCTGGGTGCAGACCAGTATCCCATTTTCTGTTTTTTCAAACTTATCGAGGATGCGCTGGCGTACTTTGAAATCGACGTTTCCCCGGATTACGAACAATGGACGTTCCGTGAATTTCCCCGACAAGTATTCCTTGTACATTCCCACGGCATCGAGAGAGGTGCAACCGATAGCCACTTTACCGTGCATCTCGTATTTCAGCATTTGCTCTATCTTTTTCGCTTTCCGGGGATATTCTTCACCGTAGTAGCCTTTCATGTATTGAGGAACGGAACAGGCTTTAATCAGGAGCATTATTTGTCTGACCAAACGAAGTTGCGACTCTTTCTTCTTGTCTTTCATCGGGTTGAAATAAAGATAGAGTATTTCATGGAACTTTTCGAGAATCGTTTTGTACACTTCCTTTTCTCCTTCACTGGGTTTGACTGTCCGGGTAACGATTTCGTATTTATCACCTGCAAATTCCTTAAATTTGCGGGTAATAATGGTTTTGTTTATCAGTTCGGTCAGGTACTCCTGGTTGTAGATGTCCTGATTGTGTTTCTCGATGCCGAATACGGTAGCCTTACCCGGACAGAAACAAGATTTAAACAACGTAGCTCCCCTTCTCGCCGGGAATGGCTGGAGATAATAGGGATTCGTTTCTGTTTCGATTTCGCGTTCCTTGTTTTCGTAATAAACATCACGGGCTAAACAAAGCATGTTGATAGAATTATTGTACATTAATTCGAATTGGCTGTACAATTCCCCAATGTTGTTTCGTGTGGTGGTCCCGGTGGTGAGCAATTTGTAACGTAAACGACGGAAAAGACTTAGTGCTAAACGTGTCCGTTTGGTTGCAGAATTCGTAATTTCATCAGATTCGTCGAAAAGCAAGCATACCTTTTGTGACCGCATTTTGAGGAACCGTTTGAATGATTTTTTCAAATCACCCAACATTGTGAGTGCCACCAGAACGAAAGTATCCTCCGGCACATTATCCAAGTGTTCGGGTTTGGTTACCACGATATATTTCTCGTTGTGGCGTTCGAGGAAAGGAACCCATGTCAGGTGAATGGCAATGGCCGGGGCCAAAACGACAACTCCCTTCACCCGACCTTGTTCGTAAATGTGTTTGCCGTAATAGTATGCCACAGCCGTTTTGCCACTGCCTTGCTGCCAGTTGAGCAGGTTATAGTGTTTCTGAAAAATTAGTCCCATATCATGCTGTTGCAATGGCGTGAAATGGCAGATTTCCATTTGCTTGTTGTAGAACGTCAGGGAACTGATTTTGGCATCAAGTTCCGGTTTCCGCTTCATTACAAGAGTTTCCCGGCTTTGAAATTCGTAGTCCTTTTTTTTGCGGGCTATGGATTTACAAGCAGTATCGTATTGTCTTCGGAGTGCCGGAGTCATTTCGGGCGGTTCGGGTAGTTTCTCTTGGCCAATGATGAGCTGGTTCAGGGAAACATACTTCTTTTCTACCCCGTCGAGCAGACGGGGCGCATAGCCTTTGAGCCGGAAGCCGTAATTTGTTTTAACCAGTGCAATTTCTTTACGAGGAACAAAGTTCTGCCGTTTGATATAACCGTAAATAACGGAAAGGACTTTGCCGTATGTGAGTTTCTTTTTCTCCCATACTTTTCGTTCTTCCGTCGTGCAACATTCGGGTGGTTTCTGGTTGTAGAATTTGGTTACGAGCGCAGTGGCTTTGTCGTAATGCTTTCGCAGATGTGGATGTGCCTTTAACTCGTAGAGGTACTTTTTGAGTCGGAACTCAAAGGCTTCCCTTTCGGCATTAGCTTCGGCACTGGCTTCCTGATAAAGTTTCAGTTTCAGACTTTTACGAATTTCTTTGGCAGCGACAATCCGTTGTTTCAATTCGTCCATGGTGACAAACTCTTCGGCCTTGTAAGGCTGCATGGCGAGGTGCTGAGAGGTACGCATAAAAAGCATGACTTTGGTGTCGAAATTGTGTACTCCAACCGATGAGAAAGCATTAGGGTCCAATTTAGTCTGCCCGATGAAAGAGAAGTCATCGTTTATCACCCTGATTTTCGATTTATCCCAAAATTCACTCTGCAAAAATGAGCAAGGCACTATGAACATGAACAAGCCGGTTGGGTTGAGCATCCAATAGGCTTTGTTGATGTAATAGAACTGGGACAGTGTGCCATCAAAATCGAGGTTGAAAGGCGGATTACCGATTACAATATCGAATTTGACTTCGGATTCATAAGCCAGGATGTCGGCGGTTTTGATATTGGCATGAGGATATAAGTGCCGTGCCACCTTGACAGCGTTGCGGTCGATGTCGAAGCCATAAGCGTTATACTGGTTTGGTAAATGGTTGAAGAAGTTTCCCATGCCACAGCACATATCCAAAACCATGTCAGTAGGTTCGGGTGCTATGGTCTCAACCATTTGACGGCAAATATCATGGGGCGTGAAAAACTGCCCCATTTCGATTTCCTTCTTCGCTTGTGCATATTCATGGTAGGAAGGGTAGTCTTCCTGTTTTAAATGATGCAGACCGCCTATGCCGGTGTAGCAGTTGTATATTGTTTCTGCCGTCACCAGTTCCTTACCGATATCGATACTAAACAAAATCTTCTCGTTTATTTCGGCCCGGCGACTCTGGGGTATTTGTTGAGGTATTACCTGGTACATAATTAATTATCTTGAAAATTGACTTTGTTTAGTTGCAATCTTTTATAGGCAGCCTCGGCGGTTGGCTTTGAAGAAAAGTGAACGTCGATGCGACCGTTTTTGTAGAATTTCATCTTTTCGGCTTCACCGGAAAAAAGGGAATACGGTTCGGTGATGTTCATATAATCAGTATTGAGTCCCGAAATGATGCGGGCACTTCCATTCAGGCTATCATTACCGGCCAAGGCGATTCCCTCACAAAAGGTATTAAGTCCGGACTGGTAGCTATAACTTAGATGATACTGTTGGTAGTTCTGATAATAGAAATCATCGAAACGAACGACATCGTAGAAAATGATTTTGTTGTTTTTAAGTTCAGGCATTTTCTTGTAACGACCGAGCACTGTTTCATGGAAACGACGGATGACCTCTTCCTCGGCTGTTTCCCGGAAGCCACGACCTCCCAAGTGGTCGATAACCCGATCAACATAGGATAGGTAGTTGGGACGAAACTTAACAGGCATGTGCTTTTCGTCGGGTTCATCCTGGGGGATACTCAGTGAATAGGTGTTATTAAAATAGGAGATGATGGCCCGTCCGAAGCGGTTGATTGCCCTGAAACGTCGTTCTGCCAGCTTATTAAGCGTATCGAACGGACGGAACTCAAATTCGTGATAGTTGGACGGATAATCTTCGGTGGGAGAATACGGCGGATTGGTTTTCACCGTACCGTTCTCAGCAAAGGTTATGCGATGGCTCTCCTTGTATTGCTGTATTTCCTGAAGAAAGAAATTGTACCATTTGTCTATCTGGTCGAGTGAACTGTCGAGCAAGCGTTGCTGATGTTCGCAAAACTCCTTGTCGGGAAGGGAGATTTTCTCTTTGTTGTTGATTTGGATGTTGTCGAATACGGCAAGCATATCCATGCCATTGATTGTTGCTATATTGTTCATAAGTTGTTGCTTTATTGAGATTAGAAATGAAGGGAGTTATAAATCGTATTAATATCGTCCTGTACGTAACCCATATAGATTAATGTGGTCTGTGGGTTTTTGTGATTGAGGATTTTCTGAATCAGCGAAAGCGCTTTCATCGTTCCCCCATTCGCCTCGAATGTGTTGCGGGCAAAAGTTTTGCGGAACGTGTGAGTGGAAAAGTGTTGTATCTTAACCTGATACCGGACCCGGAAATATTTCAACCGACGATTGATGTACTCCCGTGAGAATGCCTTGCCTGTATGGGAGTTCCATATTATCGGCAGAGAGAGGTCGGGAGAACCAACCAGTTCGTACATTTGAGCGATGTTCTCAATAATTTCCTGATTGAACGTAATCAGGCGACTTTTCTTTGTTTTCTGTTCCATTTTTATCAATTCGCTTTGGTGGAGTATGTCTTTCCACGTTGTTGTGCGAACATCCGATATTCGGAACGCCGTGCAATATGAAACCTTACAATAGGCTTCCCACTTGTAGAGTTTATCCTTGTGAAGTCCGTCGAAGAGTTTCTTCAGTTCTTCAAAAGGAAGATAGTCAGAGGTTGTTGCTTGTCCTTTACGTGCCATGGCCTTATAATTTAGCTTGCATGATCCGGGCTTCTATGACATCCCTGGCTGTTACTCTGTTTCTTTGATTGCCCCGGCGACGATTTATCATTGCCGCACTCCGCAGAATAGTGAGACAATCGTCGATACAGGTGATATACTCCAATGTTTTTTCGGTGTCGCAGCCATCATTTTTGCAAACCCTCGCCATAACACGCACCTCGTCGATGGTCATGTTGTTCAGACCCGGGAATTTTTCTTTTGTCATAGGACTTTATGGATTAAAAAAGGCGGTGAACTTCCGCTCACCGCCCGATTAATAATAAGTTTGTTCTAACGTATCAGGAAAGCAACAGGGGGCTGTCTCTCCTTTCATCACAGAAGGAAAAAAGAGTTTCGGCAAACGCTCCGTTTTGAGGAATCATTGAGGGGAAATCGGTACGTCCGGGTTTGTAGAGTTCGGTGGCTACGTTATAGAGATCCCACGCCGTAATGGTGCTTTTCTGTTGAAGGAGTTTCAGCACGTTTTCAGTGAAGATGGAAATCTGGCTTTGGTTGAGCGGGTATGTGTCGATTTTACCGGACAAACTTTTGTCGGAACTGTCGTGTGCGACGCGCAGGGAAGTCAGTAAACCGATATAGGTATATATCTGTTGTTCGGTGACAATCGTGTTTTGCAGACGCCGGATACGTTCCCGGTCTTCGCCCATTTGTGAACAGAACTCTTTTAACCATCCGTCAATCGTGAGGAATACCTCTTCGGTAGTAACCTTGTTTTTACCGTAGTCTGCAACGCTACGTTCCGGCGATAAGATGCACTGATTGTGACAGATCTTCACACAAGGACCGATAGCGGCCTGTAAGCCGTCCTGATGGAATGCCAGGGCAAGCGTGGTGGTGAGTTCGTCGGTCTGGTCGTTATCAATACGAATGGTTGCAAATACCCTGCGTAGGATATGGGCTTCAACGGCTTTGTCCCCGTACTCTTTTTCTTCCCGGCGTATAATAGAAACTCCGGGCTGGGTTTTGTTACGGTTCTGGGCGGCGAATATTTCTTCAATCTGGTAATTCAGCCCGTATTGTTCGCAGAGTTGAGCTGCGCGTTCAATCACCTGGAAATGGTAGATTCCACGCATGGGGTTGTCGTGGATGTCGTTCTCACGGTGGGTACGGCGCAGAGTTGCCAAATCCATTGTTTCGACACCGTTGGTTTCAAAATCGAAAAACTGTTTTTGATTTTGAACAGAAATTAAGTTTGCCATAATGTTACGATTTAATTGATTGATTATTAGATGTAAAAAAGGCGGTGAGCTACTGCCCCCGCCAATTACGTTGTATGGTATATGATTCAATTTTCTTCTTTCGGGATTTCTTCACCGGTGTAAGGGCTGTATATGTCGGTGGATTCCACGGCCTCGGATTCTACTCCGAATAACCCCAAACCATAGTCATAGAAAAGTTCTAACTGTATGGGCTGTAACAGATGTTTCTTTGCTTCGTCTTCGGTCATTCCGGCTATTTCGATCAGCTTTTTTAGTTTGCGCTGGTAGGCCAACGGTGTTTTGCGGGGACAAAGCAGGACATCTATTACCTCGCTATCGGAAGTGATGGTTAAACGGTCATTATTCTGTTCCATTCTAATAGGTTTAAAATACTTATGTAATTAATAAATTCTTATTTTATATGCCGGAATATCCTCGGCAAACTCCAAGAGACCTTCCAATGGATAGACTGTTTCATTGCCACTGGGAGATTTAATTTCAAAATCAGCAGTTGAACTATACTTCTTTATCAATGTAACTTCCTCATTTATATACAAACTACGTAAAAGGCCCAGAACAGCTTCCGGTTCCTCGCATTCAATATTTAAGATCATAGGTTCATTTTTTATTCTGTTTTACTCTAATTCCATTTTGTTATTTCGCTTCTTGTTTCATACTCGTCATTAAATTCACGACGTTATTCAAGATATTTCAGCATTCCGGGATTATTCGCATAAACCATTTTATACATAGTCTTGTATTTGTCTGCAAAATATTGAAAATTATCCCGTACATGGCTAAATGGCTTAAATACACCTACCAGAGTTGTTTGTGCTCCAGATACATTTTCCACAAAAACAGGAGCATTCAGTAACGATAGATATACATTTCTATTCCTATCATTATAGACACATTTTATACCTATTTCTTTGTAGTTTTCTACTAATATCCATGCCTGTTTGTAAATAGGTAGTTTTTTATCAATTTGCTTCATGTTTTTTTATGTTTAGGTATTTAATTTCTTTCGCATTAGCAGAACGGCAAAGTTTGATTTTACCAACACCAATCGGCTTTTCTCCCTCTATCAATAAGCCTTTGGCAACCATTTCTTTGTACAGTTCATAGATGTAGGTTTCGCAGGAGTCTCCACAAGATACGCCAAGGGTGTGTTTAATAGTATCGATGCGGATTTGATTAGCAAGCCGTTCGATAACCTCCCGTTGTGGCTTGTATAGATTACGGCGCTTCGTCGTGAAAAGGGAAAGCAAACTGGAGTGGATGTAATCACGGAAAGTCTGCCGGTAGTATTCGATTTCCTGTTCGCGATTGTACGGATAGACTTGTTTGTATGTATCGGTACACCGATGTTTGAACGTGGTTCCTTTGGCGAGAATCGCTTCGATTTCGGGGATGCGGCTTTCTTCACAATAGCCGGAGAGGTCCATCGGGTGACAATAGAGGTCAGTAAACTCTTTGACAATGCCAGGGCATTTGGTATATTTTATTGACTTGATTTCGTAACCGGCTTCGCTAAAGAGCCGACGAGCTTCAGCAAAGAAAGCATCTTCTTTTTCCTTAGACATGCCGGGATGGTCACCACCCCAAACATAGCCGGAGTCAAGGCGGAAATAGACATTAACCAGTTTGGGGACATTGAGTAACTTAGCGGAATGTGTCAGGCTAATATCGACCTCGGCATCGTCCGGCTGGCGCATTATATCAATGTGCGTATTCGAAATGCCATACTGTTCGGCATATTCCTCGAAGTGGACGATTACCTCGTAGAATGTAGAAGCGCTGTGGACTGTATGCGTACCGATTTCGGCACCTTTATCCACGTAAAGTTCGTACCATTTGTCCGTGTTGGCATCTGCTTCTTTTATTTCCACGGAAAATTCAATCCATAGGGCACGGATTAGTTTTTCATATTCTGCTTTCATATTTTACAAGTTGTTTGGGTAAGAATAGAAAAGGCGATGAATGTTTGTTTTCACCGCCTTGCAATTATTTTCGCTTACTAATATTCAGGATTAATCAGTTCATCATGGCATTTATTATCTGAACGTATCGTTTTCCGAACTTCTGTTCGATATATCCGTCCATTGAACAAGTTTTTCCCTGATAGAGCGCTAATTCGGGTTGGTATTCGGGATCTCTTTTCCCAAATTCGTCATCCATCCCTATAATGTCTATCTGGTACATTCCCAGCCATGAGAGTATCCCTTCCGTTTTTATCAGTTCGAAAAAGACAGCATCGGTTTCCCTGCATAACAAATGTTTTGCTTTTTGAAAAAGCGCATATCTGGAGAGTAGGTTTTCGAGAGCGACAATACCGGCACATTTCGCTTCGGCATATATGATAGAACAATACCGACCGTATTTTTCATGGATGTACATTATTTCCAGCCATGACAGACCACTCCACCGTTCGGGTATCTCTTCATTCAGAAATTCAAAAGCCTTTGTTTTCTTATAGCCTTCGCCCCTGATAAAATATTCAAAGGATTGACCTTTGACTTCATGGGGAAAAGTATGCGGAAAAAATAGAATTTCTTTTTTCCGTTTTACTTTTACTACTTTCATATTGTTTCGTTGTTATAAGGCCATTCTAAGAGGCAGTGATTACAGATTGCTACTCCTTCGTTGTCGAGGATTTCAATATCGGTGCTTCCGCATTCGGGACATACCGGGGTTGACTTGTTGTTTTCTTCCATGTTAGTTACAGTTTTCTTATTCTTATATAATTCTGTCAGATCAGCTTGTTGCCAGGAACTACTTTATAGCCCTTTACACCGGGCTTCATCGGAAGTGAGAAAGCCATGTTCCAGCAGCCAGTGGACGAGTATAATTAATCCTTCGACCTGCACATTCTCAATAGGTTCATCAAAGTCTTCGCCCGCTTCACCATTAAGGGTACATAGTAGCTCCGATTTCTCGTTTATGAAAAGGTCGTAAACCGTATTTCCTTCATAGCCTCCATAACAGCCATTGAATGTATTGCAAATTGCTACAATTGGTGAGTTTTGATACTCTTCCTCAATATTGGCATCACGATAACGGATACCCCGGTTGGTGTAAAATGTACCGATGATTCCATTTGCTTTTTTGACAGCTTCCCGGATGAGGGCGATTGTTTCTTTCCGTATCCTAACGATTTGTAATAGCCGGGAATCTTTTCTAATGCGGGCATACACTTCCTGTTCTATGTCATCAGAAACTTCGTCGAAAGGTGAAAAGCCATTGTATTCTTCAATGTATTTGTCTTCATCAAATTCGTACTCCCGACATATAATTCCCTGAACACGGAAAAATTCTTCACGTGCCAAAGTATGTATGGTATCATCATCGAAACTCTGCGGGAAATACAACGGGGCAAGGTATTGCAGCATCACCTCGTATAGGTTGTCAAAGGGAAATTCTTTTTTCATATTCTTTCTTTTATTATTAAATTCAATATCAATACTGCATTCTATTTGACCGGATCTGCATAGTCCACGGTCTTTTCTCCCTTATTGAACAGAGAGTCGGGAGCCAAGTCATCTAAATTGTCCCGTACATATTCGACAGCCTCTTTTGCATCGGTGGCTTCGACTTCTACTGTCGCATTGTAAATCATTGTCAGGGTGACAACGAATTTCTTTTTGTCGTCCGTAGTAAGTTCTGTTACTGTTTCCATTTTCCAATACCCGTAATCGGAACCATCGCCGGGGTGAGCACCAAAATAATATCCTTCGGGGGCATAGTTCTCAAGGGTGTCTTCCAAATCTTCCAAAAGGGAAATAGCATCTTCACTGTTCCACCACTCTGCGTTGTCGTCTTCGACAGCATGAGCGGGTACGACATTCATCAGTTGAACGTATTCAGGAGTATCCCGAATGACATCCATGTACCGGGGAATCAAGTCCTGGAGCCGCATGGTCCCGTGTGACACGCTGGCATCGAGGTCGGCGTGAATCGTATTAAGCGTTTTTTCGTCGGTGAACATAAGATTATGATTTAATGAGACATAATGGAACCCAGATAGATGATTCTCCAAAATCTTCTATTGATTTGGCGTCGGCTTCAATCGGTTCACAGAGGGCGGCAATTGATTCGGGCTCGATTTCAAAATATTTTTGAGATTCCGGCCATTGAACAGCCAGGAACATGCTGTTCGCTTCGGGTTCTTTTCCAGTATGCTGCCGATAGAAATGTTCGGGAACGTACATAGCTCCATTGTCCTCGCCGTTGAAACACGGATAACCTATGTCGTTGTTTTCATAGAAAGAAGTATCTTCCGGAAATTCCACTAATACATAGCGTCCGGTGGGCTCTTCTTTTTTCCATGTGTTCTGACATGAGAAACATAGGAAGGTTTTGTCATACGAATTATACATGGATGCTTTTTTGCCACATTTAGGACAAATATATTTGGGTATCCCGATGCTATCTTCAGCAATAATTTCCATACTTATCGAATATAGTTGTTCACAGTAATCATCGCCTAATTTGTCTGCCAACCTTGACATTTCGGAATCTGTAACGTTTGAAATATCAAATCCTTTCCCTTCCAAATCGTCACGGCAAATGTGGGAAATTGGGAAATAAGGGAGTTCGCCTGTTAATCTCGCGAGCAAATAATTTTCATCGGGTGTGGGGTTTGTTTTCTGCTCGAAATACTGGTGCAGGTCTTCTGTTAGTTGTCTATTCATTTTCGTATTCTTTATTATTCATTGATATTAACTGTTACTATATCACCCTGCGAGGAGGGTTTGTTTTATCCCAATGGATAAGTCACTAATGCTAATCATGGACTGTATCTCTTCATATTGAGTGCCGAGAAAATCCGCAAAAGCAAAGCATTGAGCCTCTATCTTTTCTTCAATGAGCTTTGTTCCGGCTTCATCTGTTATTTCGTAGTAGGCTTTTCGAAGGTCTTTGATTGGCTCTTCAAAGTCGCCAAAATCATAGTTTGCCGTGTGCATTTCGGATAGTAATTCGATTCGCTTGTTGTTCGGCAGCATGTAGTAAATCTTAGTTTTGAGATAGTTTAAGGCGATCTTGAAAATCCAATCTACGACAGTAGCAAAAGAGTCGTTTTCGTCAGGTGTTTGCAAAGGGACACCTTCATTGATATATGTCCAGTCATCTGCAAAGAACGATGAATCTGTTTTGCGAACAGAGACTTCAATTGTATAATTTTCATCGCGAAATTTGTTTTCTATATCGTCTATATCATAACGCATCCAAGCGAGTACGAATGAAATACCACCTTTAATACGACAGATATATACTGTACCATCATCTTTCGCTAACATCGGCTTTACACTATCCGCAATCCATTTTTGGGTATTTTCTTTTGTTGCTGTTCCCATGTATGTTCTTTTAATTAGTGTGTTTCAAAATAGAGAGGAGTAGCCCTTTTTTCGTCTACTTCAAATTCCTGCGAGAAATCATTATCGACGGTTTCAAGCCGTAATGTAAATCCCCAGTCGGTAAAGGATACGGTTATGTCTTGCATTTTATGCAAAGGAACCGATTCACACTCCAAGCATCTGGCAAAGAAATTGTTTGCCGCTTTGGTGTACTGGCTGGAAAATTCTATTGCTTTCATTCTTAAATTATAATGCAATTATTTAGTTCTGTTCATATTATATCTATAAGCGGTCTAAGAGTTCATATACATCAGTCAAAATAAACTCTTCAACACCAAAGTCGCATAGCGATTTAATACCATTTAAAGAGTTACAGTAGTAAAACAGCAAATCGTCCTGGTCATCTAATTCGTTGTTTAGCTTGATTGTAACATCTGCGTGTGGACTGTTATCCAGATATTTTACGCAACAGGAGGCATAGAGAGGTTCCTCTTGCCTATGTTCCTTCAAGAATGCTTGAAACAACCTGTCAATCTTTTGCTGGAGGTGGTTTTTATTCTCTTCCAACATAAGGTAAAGTATATTTGCCAACTCCTCAGTGTGAAAGCTGTCTAACTCCAGCGTGAAGTTGTCACCATCGAAGTCGGTTCTCACCATCAGTTTTCCGTCTTCAAATACAAAAGATTCTATCACGCAATTGCTCCCGGTCTCCTCTACGGCTTTGTATGTTTGACCATTTACGGGTTCAACTTCTCCACCGAGCATCTGTACCAACAGAATCATCGACTTCTTTATCTTTTCGTGTTTCTCCTTAATCTCTGCTTTGAGAGACTGTATTTTTTCTATTTCGTTCATTGTTATCATTGATTTATGTGAGGTCGGAATAACCCTGCAATGCGATGTCAATCACTTGTTTTGTAAGGTCATCGTAGTAGGTTTTACCACTGTAAATAATGCGGTGCATGATTTGAATTTCCCGCTTTGTCATCTGAGATTTGTTGCCACAAAACGGACATCGAGCTATTGTAACTAATTGATTATCTATAATTTTATGCTGTACGATTTCGATGACAAAATATCCTTTTACGTTCTGTAGGTCTTGAAATGGTATCTCCGTTTTTTTCATCGCCCGGACAGGGAAAATTGATGCCGAAAGAATAGCCGGATTTGTGTTCATGGCGTATGTAGAAATTAGTGTGTCCGACGGACAGTTCGCCCTCACCAAACAGATGCCGGGGTATGGCTATTTGAAAACCCCGTTCAAAATCGTCATAGTGTCCGAACAGTTTCTGGTGGTCCTCGTCGGGGAATGGGAAGCGATAACAAAAGTGGTATTTGGGGTCTAAATAGTTTTTGGGGTTATAGATTTCGCCTTTGCTTACTGCAAAGTGAATTTCCTTCTTCAGTTGATGGTAGGTGGTGTGATATAGATTTTCACAACATCCAAGATTAACTGTCCCGTAATTGGTATGTTTAATAGTTTCGCTCATAACTAAGTTGTGTTTATATAAAACGGACGTGTTGCCCTGAGGTGTTGAAATAACCGTCATTGCAATAGGCGGCAAATTCGTCAGGGGTGAATTTTTGGGTTGGTTCGTCCCGGTTGTTTTCGTAATCGGCCAGAATTTCCTCGTCGGTTGCGTTACGTTCGAGACGTGATGCCGGGAAAACGTAGGCAAAAAGTTCTTTGTCAGGTACAACGGATGATGAGTTACGCCGTTCGCCGCCGTTATATACTTCACAGGCCCGATTCACCAGTAATGTCCGGCTATGCACGGAGAGTTCAGCATAGAATTTCTCGGCTGCACCGTACACCGTAGGATGGGTGGCTGCACACCATTTTTCCCAGAAGTGTGGGTAACCAACGGAAGCGAATACGATGCGACATTCTTCCTCGCACCAAGCGTTCCACATATAGTAGAAGAAGCTACTGACTATATTTTCTGATGTTCTCATATTGAAATTTGATTTTATATTTTGCTTTTTTCAATCCACCCAGAAAGTTCTGCAATGAGGACAACGGTTCCCGCACGGGAAATTGTTATCGTAATAAACATCCCGGTGACGGTTCATATTCATATCCCCCGCAGAGCAGCCGCCAGCCTTGAATGTTGCCGTGTATTTGGCTTCCTGTTGCACGTGGGCGGTCATTTTACTCGACTTAATAGACTTTTTGATTGGTTGCGTTCCCAGTTCCCACTGGGTGCTGTCACACCAATCATGGCACATGCCGCAGACTTCAGAAGCATAGGAATAGTGTACTTGAGAGTCAACAAACAAATTATCCCGGTTGAAAGGAAGGGTAATATCTAAGGGCAAAGTGGTGTCGAAGCCTGAACCGTTGTGGCTATCGGCAACAGCAACCACGACGTCTCCATGAAAACGGATTGTTTTGAAATCTTTGTTTTCATCGCTATTGACAAGTTCGTTGAACATTGCATTGAAGTAGATGCGCAATTCTCCACCATAGCTGGCGTTTTCTACGAGTTCGGAAATACGGTCATCGAATTGTCCTTTTTTGAGTTTGAGGGCTCTCCGGATTTTATAACAAGCCATCGCTTCTGATTCTCCCCGGTAACTTCCGCACCAACTATCGTGATAGCCGTCAATTTCGACACCAAGAGAGTAGAACATGTTGGTTGTGCTGGTATTCTTAATAAGGTCTGTTACCGGATCTGTATCGTTCCGTTCGTAGAGTAAATCACGAATTTCGTCTTCATGGGCATCAAATTCTTTCTCACGGTTATCGGCTGACATTTTTTTGCGGATATTGTCGAGCTCTTCATTATGATACTGTATTTCCTGCTCTCCAAACCAGTCATCTATTTTTTCGTATAGAGGGACGAGGTTGTTGGCTTTCAAACATTTTTGTTGAAGGTCTTCATGTTCATCCAAGTCATCTTGGTAATCGACATAATAGAGGCTGACTCTGGACGGAATATAGGGTAATATTGCTGCTTCCATAGACTACATATTTAGGGCTTGTTTGACGTTGTTGATTCTGGACTTGGAGAATATCCAGCCGGGACCGCAGGAAAGGCGGCCATTGAATGAACCTCCAAGATCACTTAGCTTTTCCTTTATCGGCTTGGTATCTCCGATAATGGCAAAGGATTTTTCAGAATAGTCAATTAGTTCCAATCCTTGCGCAGAGATGGTTTTATAGGTAGGTTTATTGGTTTTTACAGGTTTGGCTTCTTCCTTAATTTCGGGGGAATAATCCTTTTTGTATGTCCGTTGATGTACTAAAGTCGATGCTGTATTTTCTTTTTCTACTACATAATCTTCCATTTGATACTCTTTGCCTAACTCTTTGTTGAGCAGTTCGAGTTCCTGGCTCCGAACAGCATCGCTGATATTTCTACTGGTAGAAATATAGCCTATGCCACCGTAACGCTGATTGAATGGAGTGTTAATCGAATATGAGGAGTCGCTCATTCCATCCCAGCCTTCATCTTTAAAGAGGTGGGTTATCTCGCTTACTTGTTGCTCTGTCGGTCCATCTTCCCAGCTAACCGTATAAGAATTGTAGTGATATTTTTTCACAGAGAATTTTGTGGCCGGGAATTTAACTTTGAGTAAGGTGCGAAGATTGTTTGCGGCAGTCTTTGGGTCGTACTTATCTGTGGTAACCGTCAGGAAACTGTACTCTTTTTCGATACGTGCTATTTCTTCATTTCGTAACCGGGTGGTTTCTTCCTCCTTTTTGATGCGCTCTTCTTCGGCTTTTTCTCTGGCTATACGCAGAAGTTCGTTGACCTTATCACAGTCGGCTTTCATGGATACCCGGTAATGCGATAACAAACCTGTGTAGCGCATATAATCGTAGCCTTGGGCATCCGCTGTAATAGCACGCCCGGATGGTGTACGTATGAGCGTGAAATGGGTATAGAAGGTTTCTTGTTCAAATGGGGAAAAACTACAATTCTCACGATCTTCTGCAATATCATCCGAATAGCTGCCACCTTTGTCTTTCAACAGGTTTGTATTATCGAGATATTCCAGAGAGTCAAACTCTTTTTCGCTCACGTCTATCACATCAATAACTTTACCCAATTGTAGATATTCCTTGCAATCCTTCTCCATTTGCAAATGGGTTTCAAGCATATCTGTCAGGTCTTGGTGTTTTGACCCTTTTAAATAACAGTATATGAAATCGCCAACCGAAATCTGTCCGGCAGTTTTAGGCTTGTTTTTCTCGGCTTGTTCCCGGTATTTCAAATAGTTGTCCGATACTGGGCGAGGCATGAATATGGGGTCTCCTTTTTCACTGGTTCCATCGAACCAATAAATACGCTCCCATTGGTTAAACGTCTCGTTGATGTTCGTTTTTAACAGCGTTTTCATAGTTTCACTGTCCAAACCTCCGATATTGCAGTTACCGCTCATCAAAAAGCAGCATCCATTACCCCACGAGCCTTGTGTTATGCCCAGGTTGTGCCCTTTGAGAACCAGTGTGCCATTATCGAAATTCAGGTAATACCGTTTTCTTTTGTGTGCAAAGATTATCCGACCCTCTATGATGGAATCGACGATTATTTCACTGATGCTGGTTGCAGCAAAACTGTTTACCTTTATAATGGTGAGCTTGTCACCGGCTTTGACTTGTTCAATCATATCAATACTCTATTTATAGTCCTAATTGAAAGGACTTTAGTTGTTATAATTAGTAGGTAAATTGGACTGTAACGTCTAACGATTGCACAGACTCATAAACTCTTCGGTCAGTTCGTCCCGTTCATAAACATCGCAATTGAGGTCAAAGAACATACCTGATGCAGCAAGCAGATTATAGCTATCTTCATAGCTGATGCGATTGTCCGGGTGGTATTTCTCAATCATGGCCCAATGTTTTTGTTCTGCGGCATCATGTACTCTCTCTTTATAGGTTTTATACCATCCCGGAAATTTTTCTTTGGGTATTTTGTACTCGACTTGCAGGTCACGGTATCGTCCTGGAGGCAGCAAGAGGTGTTTGTCTATATAGGCTTTGACTTCACCGATAAGACCTTCCTTGTTAAAGGGACGATGGGAACGCGCAATGAAATAAATATCATCTCCTGTATAAGGATGGGTAAATTTGACATGCACACCGCGTTTTTCAACATGCGCAACGATGAAAATCAGAAAGTCTTCATGTTTTTGCCGGTCTGCCTCTTTGTAAGAATGGGGGAAGATATGCAAATAAAAGTCCTGCCTTAGCCCACGAAGGAACCTTTCAAGCTGGACACACCGCTGATGAAATATAAAAGTTCCTCGCCGACACTGGCCTCCCCGTACATCATGGTAATAGTACCTATACTGTTTTTGTGTACAGGCAAATTGGTCCGGCACATCGTAGTATGTCCGATACGTTCTGTCATTCCGGCAGAAGTCGTATATTTCTTGAAAGGTTCTCATAGATTTACAGTTTTTCCGGTTTGCCGTCGTCAATTACCCGGTAGAATTCATCCCCGTCAGCCCATTTCCTTGCTGCAATATTCAGCTCAAAGGCTTCCTCCATAGACAACCCTCTGGCAGGTGTGACTGCAAGAAGTTCACCCATGCAAACTTCGCTTTTGTGATATTCTGCCTGAATTTCCTTTAAGGTCAGTTTGTCGCCTGATAATTTCGCTTTTTCTTTATTTACTTTCTTCATCGTTTTTTTTTCTGAATTTAATCGGTTATGAAATAAATAGTCTTTGAGTGCTTGTTTTTCAGATACAAGGTTGTGAGAGGAGCATCGGACGGTCTGAACGCCAGCCAATCCGGTTGATTATTCGGAGTGCAATCGCACCATTCTGCGTAATCACACTCCGGCAATATTGAAATCAGATAGTCTGTTTTAGGGTCGTTATAGGGAACTGCATTAAGTTTCAATTCTCCTTTTTCAATCTGTTCACAGATATTTATCGAGTCTTGCAAAAATACTTGCATACTATACTTTGTTAGGGATTTATGAATTGGAATACTTCGGGATTATGCTGATAGAGAAGGGCTAAGTCGGCGATAACCATAGGGTAATTTACAAACCCGCTTTGGCGTTGATAATTTGCGTTTTTAGCCAGTCCATTCTCTTCGAGAAATCGCAATGCGTCGGGATGGTTGTTGCAATCTACAAATGTACGGTCCGGTAATCCAAAGGCATCCGGATCACCAAGGTTAGTAGTAAGAGATTCATAGTCGTCTGAATTTCTGGGGTTCACCACATGAATAGCCAGCCAACCATTTTCGTAAATGGCAGGTTCTACACGAACTTTACGACCTTTGTATTTGTAGATTTTCTTTCTATAAGATTCATCGGGGGAAATGATTTCAAATTCATCTTCTCCTTTTGTGAAGGATAACATCGGGTTATCCACGCAGTAATATGTTTCTTCATCTTTCCGGCATAGATAGGTACAATTGTCTGATTTGATGATTGCAAATTCAAAATTCATATTCGTTGTTGTTTGATTGTTAATATTTCGTAGGATTGTTTCGGTGATTAGGTATGGGTTTGCCATCCTTTTGTCGGAACTAACTGCACGCACATTGATTCATCGGGAGTACCGTGATAGACTAAACCGCCCACAATTCCTTCTCGCCCATCAGGATAGCGTTGCACAAACAGAAATGAAAGTGGAGCAAAATCCCTGTGTAACTCAATCTCGCAAGGATGGTCAGGATTGTTGGTTTCCCAGCTTTTTAATTTGTCAAGGCACTTTTGCAGTGTAGGATCGTTGGTTTCTTTGGCATGTTTCATTGCTTCGTCATACCGTTCCTGGCAAAATATTTTCATGGTGTTTTATATTAAATGGTGAGTACTTATTAATCTTCATCGAAGAAGTTGGTGCGGAAAATCAGGTCTTTTAGCAGGCTCGCGTCATCGCAAAGTGACTTAAAGCCGGTGGCCAAGTTCATCAGCTTTTCCTTATCCTTGGCGTACACGCAGAACATACCGCATTCGGAATCATACACCAGCTTCGAGTCATTTTCCGACGTCGTTCCATTAAAAAAACTTATTTTCAGAGGTGTTGAACCTATTATCTGATTGAAGGGCTCGTCCGGCATTTTTTCTGATATAAACTTTTTGATTAACGCCTCGAAGTCGTACCCGTTTCCTTCGGGATCATTCGGCGTTTTTCGACATTCATGGAAAGTCTTTTCGTATTTGTTGCCCTCGTGCAAACACAAGGAGTACAAGCCGTTTTCGTGATCGAAGATGTGAAACGGAACTATTGATTTGTTAAATTTAATCAGTTCTGTTTTCGGAGAAGGTTGTTTTTTACTTGTTGTCATATTATTCGTCTATTAAAAAAATGAATTCTGCACAGTTTCCGGGCAAAGTACCGGCATCGTTGCGCCGGTAAAAGCCTTCGGTTTCAAAGTTCACACTGACCGGACGGCCTTCTGCTGTTTCCAGAAAATCGTTTATTTGCTTTTCTTCTTCTTCACTCAGACCTGTATGGTCATCGTTTACAAGAGCACAAGCCCAATAAACTGGTAAGAGATATGTAACAGGACGCGCCATGTTTGATTATTCTTAGAATGTAAATCCCACGTAAACTTCTGTTTCACCCTTGCACAGCCGTTCATGGTTCACATCATCGTACTTATGGGTGCTGAACTTTTTTTCTGACGGGACATATCCACCTCTGACCCATACCGGGGCCGTTTCGGAATCTTTCAGGCGGAAGAATTCTCCCTTTTTAAGTTCACCGATGCTTTTCGTGGCAGAAGGTTCATGGGGACTTTCTTCATCGTAGGCAATCCGTATGATTTTTTTCACTTCCCGAATAGGTAGTTTAAATTCTTCGTCGGTGACATAATAAGCAATCTGATTATCGACGGCTCCAGCTTCGCCGGGGACCTCAGCATCAAATAACCCGTCTTGCTCCAAAGTTTTTTGCAGCGATTCGGTGGCAATTCGGATACAACCGATTGTGCCGTCCATTTCGATATAAGCGGAGGGATATTCCACTCCCTTATAAGTTATCGGGTCTGAATTTTTCATATCAATAAGTATAAACTTCCAAATATTCAGATTCGTACACCTCAAAATTGTAGAGGTTTTCTTCATCGCTGGCAAGGTTTTGCCAGTAGTCGTTTACGAAGGAAAGAATGATTTCCAGGCAGGCTTTTGTTTTACGCTGGAGCAAATTTATCGCCCGGCCTTTCCAGTCGCCGCTTTCGGCAAGTTCTTGTAATTGTTCTTCGCTCATATTCATGTTTTTTTTGCCATTTCTTTGAAGAGTAGGCGGTCGCAATACATTTCGGTTTAAATTTCTTTTTATTTATAACTGTTCCGTTTTAGGAATTGACAAATAATGTGATTACCAATTGGGGGTATGTCTTTACTTGTTTGATGAATGGTCTTCTGAAAGAACCGGAGGCAAATGCTTGTTAGCTTGGCCTCGGTGAGATTAAAGAAGACCATCTGAATTATATTAGTCCATCGCATTATGCTTACCAAGCATTGAAAAAAAGAGTTTACTTTTTCTTATTCTTACGCCACTCCATCATCTTTTTCTTGATGTTGATATTGTTATCACTCAACATTTTCTTCAAAACTGCAAGCAAACGCCAACCATCGCCATCTTTATATGCTTCCGCCTTAGCCAAGATGAAAGCAAGCGACTGGTATTTATCCAGACGTTTCCCGGCATCATCAACGACTACACAGCCGTGAAAGCGGATAAGGTTTTGCATCGTGAAGAATGCGCCACTACCTTTGTAAGCGTCTACCCATGTCTTACTTTGGGGGGTGTAATGCAGCATATTGATGCGCGTTTCGTTGAATTTTTTCGTGGTATTGTAAAGCTGGGTGGCATTCTTCGCTTGTTTGATATGTGTTATTACCTTTTGTAACGGGTTGTACAATTTAGCTTGGAAATCTGATACGAAAATATTGCGACCACATATACGCTTGTAAGGTATGCCTTTGCATTTTCTTTCTTTCAAACCCTCCATACGCTCTTTCAATAGTACAATATAGTCCTCGGCCATAGCTACCACCACATTAGCGTTAAACCAACGATTACGGTCTGCAAAATTCTGGGGGTCTTTACTTTCCATTTTCATCTGGGCATACAGCTCGTTCAGCAGCATTTTCCATTGATACTCATATCCTAAGCGGTGAATCATTGCTGTTACTCCTAACGGTTCTCTTTCACCGTATGGGATATAAGACATCATGTAAAACATCTTGGCTGTAACCCAGCGTCTGAACAGGCGATAATTCGGAACTGTACCCTGAGCGATAATCTGGTCGAAAATCGGATTATTGTCGTCCAGAACTGAAATCATCCCATCTTTATTCGAAGCGATATACTCACCGCCATTGGCTCCTCGCATCGCAAACAGATTACTAACATCCACACCGACATCACGAAGTGCCTCAATACGTTCTTGCGCTGTTTTGGATGGTGTAGCCTGACCAACTACTGTTGGGTACATGACTCCCAAACCTGAATCCTTACCTACAATTGTTGCCATCGTGGTAAATCCTTTTTCTGCGATTGCGAACTCTGTACCACATTGGGGGCACAACACTTTTGTTCCTTTTTTCTTTTTATTCATGTTGAATTTATTAAATGGTTAATTTTTATCAGGTTCTACCCACTTTTTGAGTATTACCAAATCTTTATCCGTTTCACTTTGCCAGAACCAATTACCCATCTTCCCGGAGTCCCATTTGAGACCGTTGATTAATAGACAGAGGACATATAGCTCCAGTCTGATTTGTGCCTTATCCCGACGTTCTCCGTACATCATGGCATCATCAGTCAGCTTTCTTTCAGGCAATGCCATAAAATACTGGTGCGACTTACTTTCGCTACGTTCTGAAGGGACTGAGTATTTGTAGCAATGATATAGTTCTTCCACATTCGTAAAAAAATCATCTTCGCTGCAACCCGATACGCCCAAATCACCTTCATACTTGCCATTCTGAATGATAAACTTGCCGTCCAGTTTTAAACTCCGGGACTGGAAATCAACCTTAAATTTCGCACCCTCCTCAACGGCTTGGATAGCTTCTTGATAGATATTGTTCATACTTTTTCTATTAATTAATTACACTCAAAATCGCTGACGCATTGCTTTATTTCTCTGATAGATCCAGCATGTACTGTATCCTTGTGCATTGCTTGGTTGCGTTACCTGGAAAGTCTCAATCGCGTCGGCACATTGCTTTATTTGTTTGATATGAACAGCAAGTATAGCTGGACCCTTATGTCGCATTTCGTATTTACGAGAGAAGACAAAGGTTCCAGCTATATAAATTGCTGTACCATTAAAGCCACGATCTCGACTTTTCACTTTGTACTAAGTTTCATGTTTTAAACAAAAAAAAGAGCCTCAATTAGAACGGCACATTACTTTATTGAGTTGATATGAGTAGCTATTCTACTGGCGGACCTGACCTACCATCTTGCTCAAAGATGGTAAAGGGAATGGTCCCCAGTAGTTACAGAGCTACACATTGAAGTCCTAACCTTGGCTCTTCACTTTGTGCTAAGTTTTTTTGTGTGGTTCTCAAAAATACTGCGGCACATCTCTTTATATGTTTGATTGTATGCCGGTTGGAGGTCATAGCGGCGCCGTAGTAGTTTACGACGGCGCCACGGGACCTGTTAGATCGGCATAGTGAACTATTATTCCTTGAACCACGTCTTTTGTGCTAAGAAAGTTCTCACAATAACACGACACATTGCTTTATACTCTCGATATTGCCCGCGTATCCAGCCCAGAAGAGTCTGAAGGCGGTGTTCAACGGCCTTCAAGACTCTGGAAGGGCTGGTTACCCACGCGGGCTGTTTAATTGTTATTCCTTGAACTTTTACTGATGTGTTTCAGCTTCTATTTCTGTATGGATGTCAAGCAAGCGACACATATCTTTAGCCTCTTGATATTTACAGGGATGAACCAGAATAAAGATTGGAGATTAACCGGTGATGAACCGGTTAATCCCACCTTGATTCTGGTATGCGATGCCTGTAACATTAAACTCTTGCACTTCATCCATTTGCCGTGTGTTCGGCTTACTTATAGTGATGCAACTAAAGTGTTATATACTGCTCGACTTGTCAATAGGGCGTTCCGCATACAACTAATCGTCAAGTAACCGGTGATGTTGCCAGTCTTGACACGGTTGGCTTTCACATTACGTCCTCGTCCCCGGACAATACAACCGTCGCCTTTATCCTTGACATATCCCAAACCACCTACTTTGCGCTTACCGGTTTGTACAGCTCTTAAACAGTCCATCACAAACTTATTCAGTTCGTCAAGGTCATGTCTGACGTTACAAACAGGTAGAATTTGCGTTGCCCAACTGTACTCTCCGTTACCTTTGTAGAGATAGCGGTTCACGGACTGAATAGCTTTTGCCGTGGATATGCCCAGTTTGCGAATTGTCCGCCTTTCAATTTCTTTTTGGAAAGTTTTGATGCGGCTGGACGACAGCGAAATAAGGTTGCCTCTGATACTAAATCCCAAGAACTTGAACCATTTCTCAACGGTTAAATATTCCACTTTCTTCGGGTTTAATTTCATGGATTTCTCATCGAGCCGCTTTTGGAGTACACCCATGGCTTTTTTATAATCGTCTCCCACGAATAACATGTCATCCGAGTATCGAACATAATAACCATTCATCTGTGAGAGTTCTTCATCAATATCAAACAACAGCACATCAGCCAGCCAACTTGCTACCGCACATCCCTGTTTCAAAGATTGGTATTTGCTCCGGAGGGTATTACCCTCGTCAAAATACAGGTCGCAATGGTAGTATTTGCGCAGCACGTCGATTAAAACAGAATGACCGTGCGTTGCCTCCACTTTGTTGAACGCCTCGTCAACGTATCGAAGCGGTACGCTATCGAAATACTTGCTGAGGTCGGATTTCCAGCCGAGGTCGCCGCTACCAGAAGCATCCATAATCCTATGACTGACCTCAGTTACGACCTTGCCGCAACCGATACCCTCTTGATAGGATTTGCATGACTCGTGTACCATTTCCGGCATCAGGTCGAAGAGCAGATCATTGGCAATGCTAAGTATGATTCGGTCAATGGGTTCGTTCACATAGACTGTACGGAACTCGCCATTCTCCTTTGGCACCAAAGCGGCATGGGGTGGCGAAATTTCATACTTTCCTTTCAACATGGCATCTGCAATTTCTATTCTGGTATGCTCGTCAGTCAATAATATAAGCTGATCCTTACGGATGTCCTTAAATACACCTTTTTCAATTGCTTTCGTCCATCTGTCGATGTCGAAAAACATTTGTAGAATTTTATCCGTCATAATTCAAAATTTGATTATTCGTCGTATTATTTTTTAGTGAGTTTCTCTTTGAGCGAGTTTGTCAGTTGGTCGCCATATTCATAGCCGTAGAAAAATGTTAGTGACTCGTATTGCTCCAGCTTTTCCTTGCTTGTGAAATACCCGTACCAAATAGCATCGCACATCGTATGTCTGTTGGTCTGCCGGAGAACGACATAGTTTTCGCCTAACCATGCAAATCGACGAAGCACTTTTGTTTCTATGACGTCATAATGGGTTGGAGCTTGCCAATTAAGACGGTCTATATCACTGACATTTGGGGGCATTTTGGCTTCTATCCATGTTGAGAAACCCTCTTTGGTTACACCTGGGATTTGCTTTTTGACGGCTGCCCATTCAGTATCATGCGTTTCTTCAAGGGTTGGAAAACTTTCAGGATAGAGTTCCCGGTCGTTTCCATCTCTGAGTTGTTCGTTCCAGTTCTTATCGCAGACAATAATCTCAACGGCTTTACTGAGGTGGCAGTCCGGTTCGCAGCATCCATACGGGGCGTCACACAGGGCACTCCAAAGGCGGTCGCAGCAACTCATGTCCCGCCCTACATATCGTTTGGGACTACCTTCTTCTGTCTGGACTTTCCATACTTCAAGGTAAACACCGTATTCAATATGGTGAAGCCTTACTTTTATCGTTTTCTTGTCTTCTGGCATTGTTATTCTGTTTTTTGATTGGTAAATTCTTCTTCCTTAATCGAGAGAGCCACCATCCAGACAATGTACATGATAGCTATTTTTCGAGAGGGCAATTCGGGATTATCACAGAGGCTTTTTACGGCATTGAACAGTTGTTCATCCGTGACTTCTGCAAGTTGTTTTTGCACATACTTTTTGTCAGCAATTACAGAACAGGCATCGTCTCCGCTTCTGGATTCCGGGACGGATTCTATATCGCTACGGGTTAATCCGATTTCACGGTACAGATAGTCGAGGTAGTAATAGTTAAGCCTGCTCATACTCTTCGTCATATTTAATTTTCAACTTCTTGCATATTTCTTTGATACTATATCCACCCGTGGCATCTGTACTGAATAATTCGCCACTTCCAAAATAGCTGATGAAATCGCTCACACGTTGACACATTGTTAGCTCCTTCCATTCTTCCCAGCTATTTCCTAAGAAATTCAGGAATGATTTGAGGTGCTTCACACCCCAGCCTTTCGTGAAGATTTCGTCGAGCGTTTTTTCATCTACCCAGCCGTAGCTATATCGTGTACTGCCCGGAGGACATTCACACTGGTAAATACACTGCCAGCTTTTCTGTTCAGGTTTCCACCGCATAAGCAGACCGTATTCAAAAAGGCTGGTAGCTTTATTGACATCGGTCCCGTGAAAGGTCGTATTATGTTTCGTCATAATCTCATTTTTTATTGTTGTAATTAGATTAGTTGATATTAGTTTGCATCGGTTAAACTCAATGCGTTTTTTTTCGTAGGGGCATGAAAAAGCCGAGATTCAGGCAGAACCCCGGCAGATACAGAAAAGACATAAAGCGTTATATATTATATCTTTACTGTGTAGTTAGAAGCCGAAACATGGCACTCGTGGGCAGGTAAAAATAAAGTAGGCAACTACTACTATACCCAATAATCCCGTCACAAACACGATGTTTGAAATCTGGTCTTCGTACTTCTTGATAAAACAATAGATTTTTTTCATGGCTTTGGTTTTTAAGGTTACTTGATTTTTGCGGGTTTATTTTCAAATCACTGGTTGATAAGCGCCTATCCAGTCAGAAAACGCTTCTGTAAAGCAGTCCACCGGCAATTCATAGATTTTGCAACATTGATTTTTGACCTTACGGCGAACCCCTTCGATTTTTTGTGCGATGTGAGGCGCTTTGGGAGATGCCGGTACATGCCATTTTCCGTAATAAGTAGCGATATATTCACGTTGCATTTCATTGTTTTTATAGCAGCAAACCAGCACTGCCGGGTTTTCACCAGAGAGTTCGCCTGAAGCGATAAGTCCGTTAAGCGTACCTTTGGCACTCTTAAAGTTCACGAAGCACCCAAGACTTTTTGTGCGTTCGATATTAAATATTTCTACCATATTGAGTTGTTTAAAAATTGGCATAATCTTTTCACTTCTTCCGTTCTCGTCAGGATAACAGCGGGGCGTAGCTCACCCAGTTAAGTGTGATTTATGCAACCCTGTTGCACTACGCCAGCCGTGTTATTTCAGAGGTGGGACGGGCGTCATCACGACGCAAAGAAGTAAAGTTGAAGTTTATTTGAAGTGTGGACTATTCAGGGTACAATCCTGACAAAGTGTATATTAAAGCCCGTGAGAAACCGCCGGAAAAATGACATACATTACACGTTGCCACATAAGAATGGCATATAAAAAGTAGCAGATAGCAGGCATATTCCAGCCCACTACCTGCATACTGACCAGCTTGTCTGACCGCTTCCGTGCAGTGGTGCTACGGTTACAGTGACTTGCGGTTGCCTGGTCGCTTTTTTTTAGTCGCAATTATCCCCATATCTGGATGCTGGGAACTCTGGCGGGTGTGAGTAAATTCATGGACTTGTTTGCCACGAAAGTACATTCAAACCCATGCTTTTGCGGCTTTTTATGTGCGCTCCTTTGTTGCCCTTCCTCAAACATCTTCGATTTATAAGGACGTGAATAATTGGGCATCGGGGCGGGTTTGCGGTCGCGCACCTTTGGCGCAAACAATTTGTTCCATGTTTGTTTCCAGTTCTCCCATGTCAGCGGAGATACTGCCCCGTTGCGGACGTGTAAAACAGTGCCCCGCTTCATGGCAGCCCCGATGATTTGCCCCAGAAGTTTTGACGCTTTACGCAGGTATAACACTTCCGCACCATCCGGGGAAATTGTTACAAAATATTGCGTTTCCGCAGGGTTAATTTCGGGCATAGTTACCCTATACAACCGACAATAATTGTCGAGAATATCTTTAGCTTTCATTGCTTTACTGTTTTTTGATTGTGAAAATTTACATCCGAAACCACTTCACGTTAGGGCATACTTCTCCCGTAATTTCGCCGGGAAAAAATTTTTGCGTAACATTTTAATGCAGTATGTACACAAAAAAAAGCAAACACAGGTGAGATGAGTAGGTATAAAAAAGCAGACCGCACCTTTTTGGGTACGGTCTGCATGAGGCAAACGGCTTGTTTTTAAACAGCGGGTGCGGCTACCATTGCGGTGGCGGTAGGGACAAAAGTCGCTCCGGTTGTCGTTTCTTTGCGCTTTGTCGTCACTTTTGTAGGCTGTTTTTCGGTTGTTTCGCTTTGCGTTGCATCCAAAGTTTCGGCTTTGTCGATAATCATACGCAAGTACTTACATTGCGACAAAATAGCCTTTGCATGTTGGTAAATTGCAGCTTTCAAATTTTCCTTTTTGCACAAAGTAATAGTATGATAATCTTTTACTTTTAGTGCTGTTTGGCTGAAAGGTACTTCCGATACCAAAGCGTTTGAAACTTTGCCTTCCGAATTGGTACGGTAAATTGTGTTACCGCTTAAAAATTGGTTGAACAATTTTTTTTGCTTGATATTGGTATCTGCAAAGTCCTTTTCTAAATCATTGCAGACAAAATACTCTGCAATACAGAACTTTAACAGACTTTGAACAATAGTCAAAGCATCCGTTTTTTCTACGTTGCACACCTCAATATAGCGTACATTTGTAGTCGTTTCACCCGTTTTTGCGTTGGTTGTTGTACTCTGTTTTGCCAACAAAATAACATTCGGGCTACATACTAAATCGTTGATTGTAACGTCTTTTGATACATTGATAACTAATTGTTTCATTTTCTTAAAATTTTAGATTGTTAATAACTACTTTTTTATTTCTTCGCAAAAGGGTGTATTTTCCCCTTTGACGTTTTTATACGTTTTTTTTGGATTAGCAAAATTTTTCAACTTTGCTAAAAAGAAATTTTGTCAATCGTAAAAACATAGGGACAAAACAGAGCGTATCAGATACAACTCGTATAAGATTATAAACCTTATAACGGTGTTTTGTGTGTGTTCACCTTGTTACGGGTGATTAATTTACTGTTTGTCAAAGAGCGTTTTTCGTATCAGCTTTTTTATTCGCTTTTTTGATACTGTTTTAAGTCCGTTTGTTTGGGTTGTTGTTTCCCGTTGGACTTGCTTAATGATAATATTGATTTTTCTATTTCCAAACTTTTTCCAAAATATTTTTTTTAGGGACGGTCAAAATCCTTTCTAAAATGAATGAGAACACACGCGCACGCGAATGGTTGTTTGTAAATAATTGAATATCAATCATTTAAAAGAAATATTATTTCCCTTAAATTTTTTTTCAATCGTTTTTATCCGAATAATTAAGTGTAATTAAGTGAAACTGATAGCAATTAATTTAAAATCAATTAGTTACAACTGATGTAATAGGGAAAACAGAAAGAAAATATTTTTTTTGGTTACAAATTGAAAGTTGTAAAGGTGATTAAAGAGTAAAAAGGTTTACTTTGTACAAAAGTAAACCACATAAATAACTGATAATCAGTATATGTTTCGGATTGAAAGAAGAAAAAAAAGACAAGGGAGGGTATGCCTGCCGGTGCGGATGGGATACGCTTCCAAAGGCCGAATTTTCAAGTTTCGTTTTTGTAAACCGTACAATTATGTAGCATGCCACTTACTTTTATTAAGGAAGAATTTAAAAAGTGAGACTCATTTCCCAGCCTTAAAAAAGGGGAAACGACCTTACCTATATTATATAAGGTAGCCGGTACTGTATATGCGAAGCCTGGAACAAAGAAGTGGTAATTGATTTGCTGATAGCTCGGTCGGCCTTTTGCTTTGGATTCATCGCTGTATATTTCAGAAAGTATTATTTAGGCTACTATTATATATATGTATAAGGGGTGAACATGAGGGGTGGTTATGCACGGAACATATTCTAACGGTTTGCCTCTTTTTTTCTAATATGGGGAATCCTCATATTTCAGATGCCAAGAAATGAAAACCTGAAAGCGAAACATTTGTCGGGATTACTTTCAGGTTTATTGTGTGAAATGTGGTTCTGCCAGGTGGTTCCCTGGCAGGCTTACTTCGATGTATTATCTTCGTCTTTCTCGTCAGGTTCATCGACTTCGACAGAAGGAACGTAGCCGGTGGCCTGTTTGTAGGTTGGCCGGGAATGGTTGCCGTGGGCAGACTCGTCGTGTTCCGGGGCATCGGAGTGGTTGGTGAAGGGTGGCATGACGAGGTAACGCTCAATCCAGTCTTTGTACTTCCAGGCTGAGGTCTCGCGGAACCAAACTTCGTAATCTACCCAGTATGCCTGGAGCATGTTAGTGGTTTGCGGCATGTCGAAGTAGGTTAAATTACAGCGCTCGTTAAGTGCCGGTTCATGGTTTTTAGCATCCTGAATGGCGACATTTACCTGTTGGAAGACATCGAACGGAATACATTCCTGATCCGGGTCGGAGTTATTGAGGTTGTTGAGGATGAAACGTACTCGCATGGTTGCCCGTCCTTCGCCGATTCTTTGCTGCTGGACGAGGTAGCGGACATTGACGAAATGGACGAAGATAGCGGGAAACGCTACTTCCATTTCCATGTTGGTGTCCCGGATGATACGAAGGTATTGTCCGTTGTCTATGGCAATGGTTTTGAAGAACGGGGGCGATAGCGGGTTTTCCGGATCTTCCCGGATGGTGAGTATCGCTCGTTTAACGGCATAGTACATTTCCACAAAAGGGTTCTTTTGTACTGCTTCGGGGGTCTGAATGGTCGGCTGTTCCGGCGATTCGACTGGCTTTTCGGGTTGTTTCTTATCTTTAATCATTTGGGAAATCCATCAAATATTTTTGGTACGAATAATTTGTTTATAGCATCAAGCAGTTTGGGGCTGTGCCCTATAAATTGTCTATGCACCGGACGTTTGAGCGAGTTTTTACGCACTGTATATAATCCGAACTTTGGATCGGTGTTGTGTACGGCTGCGTAGTTCTTGTATTTTCCTTTTTTCTTTCCACGATGCCCATCCATGGTCTGACTTTCTTCTTCCGTCCAGATGTCGTAATGGTAGCGTCGGCGGTAGTCCCGTTTTCCGAACGCGCTGTATGCACCGAGTTCGCTTTTTTGTCCTTTGATTTTACTTTTCAATTCTCCACTGTCAATCAATACCGGATGCGTGAATTTCTTTCCCCACTTGGAAGTACGGGGTGCCCATTTTGTTCCGCTGCCGTAAAAACCACCTTCGGCAAAAGAGGTACGAAAACGACTCAGGGCATATTCTCCGGCCAAGGTGACAAAATCCTCGGCATTCTTTGCCAGCAGGCTATGGAATGGACGAACATCTTTGCCACGGGCCCATTGGTTACAAAATTCATCCAGTGTTATTGCAGGCATACTATTCCGAATTTAGTTTTAATGCGTTGTTTGATTTTCAGAGCTTCTACCGGCAGTGTATGTGAGAAATACGGGTGAGCCGGTGAGAATATCCGTCCACCCGTTGCCAGGCTTTCAGCGAATATCGGGTTTACCTTTCCCTTGAAATCGGGCTTTCCCAGAGCACCGTAAACAGAACCGAATCCGTATGCCGTTAGGAAACAACGACAACCCCATTCTATCGGTGGAATGAGTTCGGGAGGAAATTCACTTTTAGGATAGGATACTCCTTCATGCGACAGATGCCAGGGCCTGACCCGTTCGTCAGACTGCGTATTGAATGTAATAATGGTTTCGGCAGAGGTTCCCATCCACCATGCGGCGATAGTGGCTGCATGAAGAACCTGACTGTTCTCTGTTTCCGCATAGGTTTCGTTATATTTCCGACAAACTTCTTCGTATGTTTCCATATCTTTCAAATCAAGTTTGTCGGGCAAATCCCGCATCATAGCCGTTTCCCCGGCTGTGGCGAAATCGACCAGATTGTCGATAGCGGCTATCAGGGTGTCCCGTTCGGATTCTTCCCTTGCCGTTATATGGTTGTTGCCCCCTTTCAGTATTTCCAAAGCCCGGTCAAAATCTATCCGTAAACCAGAAAGTGCCCGGTCAATCAGGAAAGATGCCCGAAAGGTAACGATGTCATCGAATACCTCCCAGCGTTCGGCACTGTTCTCGAAGTTATAGACCATGCGGCGGAACGCATCGAGGACCAGTAAATACTCTTCCCGGCTTTTGTCTTCCTGTTTTATTTCTATTCTTTCTGCCATGTGATTACTCTTTTAGAAAGTTGGCTATCCGGCTGCCTCTGGAATGACCATAGCGCCTAAAATACTCTTCGTCCGACATAATGCCTCTGTCATGGGTTCCTCCAGAGGGAACAGGTGTTCCGGTTCCTGCTGCCCCCATTGTGGGGACGACGTTGAGTTGTTTTCCCACGTTGATACCGAACTCTTTTTCAATTTCGTCGGCACTGACTTCATATTTATCTGTGATTAACTGATAGAGTTTGATTCTATCTTCGTTATTCATTTCAATCCTGTTGGAATACTTAAATTCCAATCCACCAGGAATATAACCCATTGCGACCAGACGAGGTATAATTTCTTCGTTCATCACGTTTTCGATAAACCTGCGATATACCTCGATCCTGTCTCTGAAAATATCCTGATGCGCTTTCGTACTTCCAACGTAACTTTGCATACCACCTGCCATTGATTCAGAACCCAATATCAAATTGGCAACCTCTTTATTGGCAAATTCAATCAGCGAGGTATAAATTTTCTCGCTGTTGCTCATTGTGAAGGTCTTGATGTCTATCTCATCGTCTATCCCCGTGATTACCACTTTGTTTTGTGCGGCATTGGCAATATCGTTCGCCAGGCGTTTACGGTCGCTGTTACTTTCTGAGATGGTCTTCCCATGGATAATCGGTTGTCCATACGTGCTTCCAAAGTTGACATAATTTGCGACGGTAAATTTTTTCGCCAAGATAAGAGGTGTTGTCGCTGAAAATAAGCCGATTGTACCGGAATTTATCAAAATGTAGTTTTGATTATATGTAGGCGAGGCTATATTCCAGTTGGGCAACCAAATACCTTGCCGTTTGACCACGGTGTACTGGTCGGGCAGTACGTTTCTCCGTTCAATCAGATTGACTTCTGCCAATTTCCCGGTCTTGGGATCGATATAAGGCATTATCTCTATCAGCGTGTAGCCGTAGAGTTTGGATTCAACGATTCCTCTGACAATTTTATCGAATTGTGTGCCTTGAATTTTCTGTGTGTATTTTACGTCTTTGATGTATTTTCCTTTTTCATTGATCCGGGCCAGCATGTACCGATCTCCTAAGATTTGGGATTCCAACGTTTCTACGACGGAGCGTATATGTGCGTCCTGTTCGAGGCAGGCTTCGTAGAGGTCTATTAACCGGGAGCGGTCGTCCAGTATCGTTCCTAACGTAATGTCTTGTCGAACTGACTTATAACGATTATTCCGTTCGATTTCGCGAACGTATTCGACGATAGTTTTTTTGGAAGTGCGAAAGATGCTTTCCAACAGTTCTCCATTGAATGAATTTTCGGATGTAACTACTTGCATTTATTGTTATTTCGTACAGAATACCTTTATCCGAAAAAAAATGTTGATGGCATTATTTACTTACACATCGGATTGGTTGTATTCCAGTCGGAGACAGGGCGGGAAATTTTCATTTTGTATGTACATTGAAATAGTATCATTGTGTTCGTTTTCGTGTTATAATCAACTGAAACACAAATATTTAAAGAGCAAAAAACTTAAATTTATTACGTGTTTTTATCTATATTTGCAGCAGCAAATTTAAAACAAAGTGGAAGTTATGAATGAAAGTTAGAACAAAAGCTCCATTTACGATAAAGTACATGGAGTTCCCGGAATTGCTTTTCGGAACATCCGAAAAAGGGTTAATCTATTTTGACGCAACAACTTACATCGCTGAAAAAGGTGACAGTAAGAAGCATTCGGCAATTGATTTCGCCCGAAAGTTTTCTTTTTGGTTCGAGAGTGTAAAGGATATTTACGAGATACCGGACTACGAGATTATGGTAACGGATGAGGCAACGGGGCACGTATTAATTGATCAGTCTTTGGCCTTGCTTTTCGTCGGCTATATAGACCCAGCTTTCGGGGTTTATATGACAGAGAGGATGTCAGAACTATTTCTGGATGGTGTTACTCTTTCGGACACTCGTATTGTACAGGCAATCAGAAACAGATTAACGAAAGACGAATTACTTAAATTGATAGACGAATGAAGAGAAGTCCATTTCATCAACCTAAGCCCGTTCTGATATTTAACGGGGCTTACATCTTAGTCGGTATAACCCGATCTATTCGAAGCGCCTCAGAAATATCCAAAACTAACGCGCAGGCGATATCGTTTGCCTGTACAGGAAGATATATTTCGGCAGGCAGTTTTTATTTTAGGCATATTCATCCGGACATTGAGATTGAAATTACGGATTTAGATACGTTGAAATTGCAGGATTATGACCAGATGTGTCATGTTGAGAGACGCTATCATTCCGTCCGGGAGATGGCAAGACGTAAAAAGATAAATGACCAGAAATGTAAAAACAACCATATTGAAAATAACGACCATGATGACAAATGATATTTTAAAGAGCTTGAATTTTGAGGAGTTATCCATTCGCGCGATACTCCATGAAGACGAAACCGTTGTTTGGCTTTGCCTGAATGACCTGTTGAAAGCATTAGACCGTGTATGTATGATGGATAGCGGTCAGGCGATGCGGATTTGTAGAACCTCTTTCCGAGTACCTTTCAAAGAAGGAGGGCGTAACCGCTGGGGAGTGAAACCTTATGACGTGCATAACCTGCTTCGGGTTATCCGAACGGAAAACGGTAAGATAGCAAAAGTATGTGACCGTATGCAGGAATGGATTAATGGATTGCCTGTAGGTATGGAATCGAATATATCGGTCAGGCCACCCCTCCAATCCCAAACGAGAGAATCAATCATTTTCAATTATCAGGACAAGTTTCCAATTACTTTTAAGACGGATGGCGGAAAAACGATGATTAATGCCACGCAGATGGCCCGTAGTTTCGGGAAGTTACCAGCGGAGTGGTTACGTCTTGCAGCGACACAGGAGTTCAGAGAGGCACTTGTACGTCGGGGGGATTCAATTTCTTTAGGAAGTCAGATTATGACTACCCGTGGAAACACCGGGGCGACCTGGATTGAGGAATCGCTTGCCATGGAGTTCGCCCGTTGGTTGTCCCCGGATTTTTCTGCCTGGTGTAACAGTCGTATCGAAGAATTAGTAACCAAGGGTTACGCATCGATGCCGGTTCATCGCGACCGTTGTTCCAGTTTCAGCGAAGCCGTGAGTAATTTTCCCGTTCCGCAGAATTTTGAAGAGGCTTTGATGTTGGCCGCGGACCAAGCGAAAAAGATTCGTGAAGACGAACCTAAAGTCGCTTTTTATAAGGAGTACGTGGAAGACCGGGATTGTTTTAAGAGCGGGCGAATTGCCGAGGAGCTGCAAATTACAACTGTCCAGTTGCATCGTTTTCTGGCAGAAAATAATATCGTGAAGTTTGAAAAGAAGCAATGGGTGGTTTTCACTCCTTATCAGGCTTTGCAATGTGACGTGCCGTATATGTGGGAGAGAAAGAACGGTAAGGTTTATCCTACCGGCAGCGTTAAACGGTGGACTCCTGCCGGTCGTGAGTATATTCTTGAGTTATGGCGCTCCAAACATCCGGAAGAATATTAATATGGGGGAAAGTATCATTCATAAAATAATCCGTAAGACGGGACGCAAACCCAGTGCCTGCAAATGTGAGGCTTGCCGTAACCAATGCCGGACCCCTTGTTTAGGTACACCGGAGGATATATTACGGTTGATAAAAGCCGGTTACCGGGATAAACTTGCTATAAGTTTCTGGTGTGTGGGTATGCTTTTGGGACGGATGAGACATCCTATTGTCATGGTGCAGATTGTCACGACAGAGGAAGGCTGGTGTGTTTTTTATCACGATGGATTGTGCGAACTTCATAATAAAGGTCTGAAACCTACGGAAGGGCGTTTATCTCACCACTCAATCACAAAGGAAAATTATAGTTTCAGTAAAGGGTTGGCCTATAATGTGGCGAAGGAATGGCTGGCAGAAGAAAATTTACCCGTGATTGAAGAGGTATTCAGTTATTTCGAGGGTGGATAGCAATAAAAAAGTTCCGGATTAAACTAATTGCTCCCAGTTGAACTAATCTTGCCTTAGTTTACACTAATTAAATTCAATGGTATGAAACTAAAGCGAATAATGACGTATGAGGAAATGGCCGCACACATGGCTCAACATTCCTTTAAGCACATCAACCGGGTGAACGTCGGGAAGTATGCCCGTATGAAAGGGTTTCAGGTTTACAAATGGATGGTGGACCGGCAACGGCATTTCTGTTATGTGAATCCAAATTTGCAGGAATAAGGGAAGATGATTTCAAAAGGAAAGGAGATGTACGACAAAGCTGCATCTCTTTTTTTGTAACATGCTGGTTGATAGTGTTATATTCCGATTACCTTAATTTCGGCAACTACCATGTATATATTATATATATTATAATATTATCTCTATAAAGGAACTTATAAAATCAATACAACCAAATAGACCGCAAGGGATATTTGGTTGTCATTAGGGGTATAAAAGTATAATCTGAACGAAGTGAAGATTATTACTTTTATACCCCTTCCTCTCTTCTCTTTCTTCATAGTTTCCACTTGTGGGAACTATGAAGGGCTCCTTTTGAAGTATTCTTGTTATTACGAGCTTCAAGCCACTTCCAGTATAACACTTCAAGCAGAGGACTGTTAAGGTTACTGCTCGAATCAGCTATTTCCCAGCTTCTAAAAAAAGTCTTGTTCTTATTCTTTTCCGTTCCTGACGTGCCCGCGTCCACGTACCCACGCTCCTCAGCCTTCCAAAAAAACTTTTTTGTTTTGAAATGCCTATTCTGCCGCAAAGTAAATTTATGGATACGGAAAAATTTAAAAACGTAGTCGGTGAAGCTAAAAACGGGGGAATCGCGACGATCCGCTTTTTTGGCAAAGTAACAGAAGACTCTACCACCCAGTTTAATTATGAATTTGATTATCTGGAGAATGTAGTCCGCCCTTCCCTAATCCGGGTACTTATCAATTCCGAGGGCGGTTCCGTGCTGTACGGCATGGGCACATACTCTACCATTCAGAACTCGACGGTTCCCACGGAGTGTATCATCGAGGGCATGGCCGCCTCTATGGGTTCGATTATCTGGGCAGCCGGAAATAAGTCTTTGATGCGAGATTATTCCATTTTAATGATTCACAACCCTTTCCAGCCCGATGGCGAAGAAGAAAAAGAGCCTTCGGAACTGGTGAAGGCTTTTACCAAGCAAATCGAAACCATTTATCGCAAGCGCTTCGGTTTGAAGGCCGAGCTTGTCAGGGCAATCATGGACGGGGCGGCAGAGAAAGACGGAACTTTTTTCGATGCAGCCGGAGCTGTCCGGGCGGGAATCATCCCGGCAGAGAGTGTGTTGCACACCTCCAAGCAGATTTGCGAACGTGTGAAAAACGAGTTATCGGGGGTTGAAGATGTTACCCGCATTCAAACTTTGATGACTGCAATCAGTGCTTCCCTTCCGGCGGAAGAGGGCAATAAACTTTTTGATGAAGAAACCACTAATCTACACGAAATTAATAAGAACATGAGTACAGAAAAGACAAATTCACCGGAATACGCTGCCGTTGCAGCTACGCTTGGGTTAAAAGACAATTATGAAGTGAAGGATGTAATGGCCCGTCTGAATACTCTGGTATCGGTTGAAGCGAAGTTGAAAGAGACGGAAAAGTCCCTCACGGATGCCCAGACCGTGATAGCCGGAAAAGATGCCACTATCACCAATTTACAGAAAGACCTCACCACCGCCACGGCATCGCTTTCGGCTTACCAGCAAAAAGAGGCTGCCGAAAAGAAAGCGAAAAATGAGTCTGTTATCGAGTCTGCTATCGAAGCCGGTAAGATTACCCTTGAATCAAGAGAGGGTTGGCTGGCTATGGCCGAAAGCAATCCGGAACTGGTGGAAAGGACACTGGCTTCCATTCCGAACCGGGAACAGATTTCGAAAGAGATTGCCAGTGATCCGGCGAATATCCAGGCAGCGGCAGGCGCATTGAAAACCGCCGAGGACAAGATAGCTGAAAAGGTGACGCAGGTCGTGGGTGAAAACTTCGAGTTTAAGAAGATACAGTAACTTCTACCTTTATTATATGACGTGTTGCCCGATGGCAGACACAACACACGTATTGGCGCATACGGTAGTGCAGATTAAGCTGAAAAATCAACGAATAATCAAAAAACTACCATAACAATGGCTGATACAACAACATTTTTGCAAAATGGGTATAACGGCGAAGTCTTAGAAGATTTAATCTCCTATACCGCGCAGGGTAACGACACTTTCAGAGAAGGTCTTATCCATATCAAATCGGGCATTCAGCACAAATACACGCTGCCTGCCATCAAACTGGGTGACATTATCCAGGACAATGTACCCACTCCTACGAGCAATCACGGCAAGAAAGGTGAAAACGGAGAGAACGAATACACCTTTACAGAGCGTTATCTGGAGCCCTCTGATTTTATGATTTATCTCGAATTTAATCCCAGAGACTACGAAAAATACTGGAAGTTCGCCCAGCCCGACGGAAATCTGGTTTTTAGGGAATTAGACCCCAAGATTCAGGCTACGATGCTCCGCTTGCTGATGGATAAGAAGAACGAGTACATCGGAAATGCTATCTGGACGGCGGCTAAAGGTGGTGCGGCAAATGCCGGTATCACTGCTCCGGCAGATTCTATTCAAATCGGCAGAAATAAGGAAAAATATTTCGACGGCATCATTAAACGAATCATTGATAATGTCAATGCCACGGATGCTGCAACTATCGCGGGGGGACAGTGTATCGTGTCCGGCAATACGGAACTGACCGACGGTGCGGCTGTTGAGAAGGCCCTTTACGCCATGTGGAAAAAGTGCCCTAAACAGATCCGCAAAAAGACAAGCCTTGCATTTGTAATTGGCTGGGACGCTTGGGATGCCTACGACCAGTACATTTCCGACAAGCAGGTGAAATATTCTGAAAATACCGAAGTGAACCGTTACCGCTTCAAAGGCAAGAGAATCATGCCGATTGTAGGTATCCCCGAACATACGATTACGTTGGGAGAGTTCAACACCGGCATGGAGTCGAACCTCTGGATGGGTGTAGATTTTGCCAACGACACTGAAGTCTTGAAAGTAGACCGCCTGCAATCCAATTCCGAATTATTCTTTTTCCAGCTTAGGATGAAAATGGACGTAAATATCGTGCGTCCGGGAGAGATTGTCATTCATACGGCTTACAAGAAAACAGTCTAAAACCATTTTATCAAATTTTTTAATCACAGGGAGGTGGAGCAATCTCCATCTCTCTTTTTTAATTCATCATTTATCATGGCTAAACAAAAAAATCCCATAGAAACACAGTTCCCGGAGGGGGCTGAATCCTTTCAACCAACTGACACCGATACATCAATTCAGCCATCCGAACCGCAACCGCAAATTGTTCCACCCGCTGAAAAAGGGAAAGAGAAACCAGGTGAGCCGGAACCGGATAGCTTCGTTCTTGGCGTACTTCAATCATTCCCGGCTCACGAGACATTGTACGTGGACCGTCACGGAGGAGCCTATACTCCCGACACCCCCGCCGCTATCCGAGGGGATGCCGTACTGTACAAAAACCCATTCTTCAAATCTAAAAATCAGTAATTTATGGCAATAGGAAACGTAATTATAAAAGACACCGACGGGAATATCCCTTACAACGGTGCATCCGGTCAGGAAAAAGTGACCGGGTTGCTCTTCGACGTGTCTATGCAACCCGACCTTTTCAGGGAGGGGTACGGCAAGAATAACGAAGGGAAGTTGAAGCTCAATGATGTACTTTACATCACGAACTTCAAATCGGCCATTCAGGATTTCGGTATTATCGAACGTGTTGAAACAACGGAAGAAGACGAGAATAATGTCAATTTCATGCACGGTATTCCCGCTTATCACATTCGTGAATTTTTTAGAATGTCGGGTAACGTGGACGGCAATGGTAAACTCTATGTCATGTTCGCCGATTGTTCCGCTTCATGGGATGCTATTGATGTCATGCAGCGTGTCGCCGGTGGGCTGATTAACCAGTTGGGTGTATGGACGGAGCAACCGCTCTGGAAATTGAACGGTGCGGAAGAGAAATACAATCTGAATATTGTCAAGACACTAAACGACAAGGCTGTGGCAATGGCCGACCTGCACCAGCCCCTCTCGATTGTGTTGTGTGCCAACCCGTCTAATACAGGTAGTGACACCAGCGACGGAAAGCAAATCGACCTGAACAAAATACCGACCGCAATCTGTGAAGCGAGCCGCACCAGTGTTATATTCGGTCAGGCCCGTTGCGCTCGGGTTTCCATGATGCAAAAGCGAAACGTGAATAATACTCCAGTAGGGTTCCTTGGGGCTATGATGGGAGCAATCGCCCGTGCCAATGTTCACGAATCGGTAGCCTGGGTACGCACGTTCAATCTGTTCGACGATAATTTCCAGAATATCGAGCTCGGTTTCGGAGATATTAACCTGACTGCCGATGAAGAGTTCACGAGCCTGAATATGTACGAATCGCTTTCGCCCGTGTTGCTGGATGACCTGGACGAAAAGGGGTATATTTTCCCGATAAAATATTCAGGGAGAGAAAACGGTATTTATATCAGTAAAGACCAGACCTGTTCCGTGGGGGATTATCGTACAATTGCCCGTAACCGTACTATCAACAAAAGCCGCCGGGCTGTTCGTGCCGCTTTGTTGCCTTACGTCAATTCTCCTTTGATGGTGAATCCGGCCACCGGATTTCTGGCTCCTTCTAAAATTTCAGCTTTCAAGACTTTAATCGGTGACATACTGGCAAAGATGCAAGCGGCACAAGAAATTTCGGGTTATGCCGTGAATATCGACGCGAACCAAAATGTGTTGGTGGATGATACGCTCCGTATCAGCTATGTAATTGTACCGGTGGGTGTTGCCGTTAAGATTTATGTCGAAGAAGGACTTTCATTAACCGCTAAATAATCGCAGAATATGGCTATAATTAATAACGTTGCGTATAGCTGGTCGATGATTACCCTTGCATCGACAGCCCTCGGTATCGAGGAAGGAAGTAGTACGCTTGAAGGGGTTTCCGGTATCAAGTGGAATAAAAAGAGAAAAATCGAATCGAATTATGGCATGGGCGGAAAGCCGGTGAGCAGAGGTTTCGGAAATATAACTTACACTGCATCAATCACTATGGATTATGCAACACAGCAGATGTTACGCAGTAGCTACGGCAGTTTGATGGATATTGGCGAATTCGATTTGATTGTCAGTTTTGCCAATCCTATGGCGAGTGACGATTGGACAACAACAACGGTCACGCTGAAAGGTTGTATTTTCTCGGAAGACGGTTTAGAGTCGCAGCAGGACGATACGAATATCACTAAGGAGTTCGATTTGAACCCGTTTGACATCGTAATCGGCGATGGGGACACGATTTAAAGTTAAAACTGGGAAGCGTTACTTTTTTACGGTAACGCTTCTTTTGTATATAGGGTAAAAAGGCTACTTTTGCAGTCTTTTGAAAAATAGAGAACTATACATTAATTATATATAGAAAAATCAAATGTTAGAGATTAATACAGATAACTTTCCGAAGTTAATAGTTTCGGAACAGCCTTTGGTGATAGATTTTTGGGCTGAGTGGTGTGGCCCGTGCAAAGCCATTGCACCGATGATGGAAGAGTTTGCCCGTGAGTATGAGGGACGGGTAAATATCGGCAAATGCGATGTAGAAGAGAACAATGATTTGGCCGTACAGTTTAAGATACGGAATGTACCGACGATATTGTTCCTGCGAAATGGCGATGTCGTGGATAAAGTGGTTGGGGCGGTGAGCCGGGAGGAAATTAAAAGGAAGTTAGATAAGCTGTTTGAATAATCACTTTCCTTCTATTGTGAATACGGACTAAGGGAATCGTTAAATCGTTCCCTTATTTTTTTGTTTTCTATTGTTCTTTCCTTCTTCTGTTGATTATAAACTATCCGGTCTTTATTGAACTATTCTGTGCCGAAGAATAAACGGAATACAGATAAATGGACGTAACTTTTGAAGGAAATTCGAGTACCGGCAAAAATGAATGGCTGACACCGCCGGAATTATTGGCAAAACTGGGTGATTTTGATTTGGACCCTTGTTCTCCTATAAACCGACCCTGGCCGACGGCAGCAAATCACTATACTATTGAGGACGATGGATTGAGACAACCGTGGTTTGGACGGGTGTTTTGCAATCCTCCTTATGATACGGCTTTGATTGCACAGTTTATAGAACGTTGTGCCGAACATCGGAATGTGATAGCACTGACCTTTGCCCGAACAGAAACGAGGTTGTTTCAGGAATTGATATTCAAAAAGGCACATTCAATTTTATTCATTAAAGGCAGATTATCTTTTCATCATGTAAGCGGTGAACGTGGCGGGACTGCCGGAGCACCATCGTGTTTGATTTCATTTGATATAAAGAATAGTGAAGTGCTAAAGAATTGCGGTATTCAAGGAAAATTTGTTTTGCTATAAAACTTTTTTTCCGGAAAGCAGGTAGTCTGAGGCTGAATCATAATTTTAGAAACAATGGAAGAAAAAACACTCACGCTCGCTCAGGAAGAGCAAATCAGAAAAAAGGCTTTGGAAATCAAAGCGGAGAAGAAACTCAGAAAAGTCTATCCGATGGTGGTCTGGGGCGATCCGGATTGTGAAGAGAAAGAAGTGTATGTCGCTTATCTCGCCGAACCGACCTTTCCCCAGTTCTCAAAATTTATGGCCGCTTCCAAAAAGGATGAGGTGACTGCCATGCGCACCTTGGCAAAAGACTGTTTCCTTGACGGGGACAAAGAACTGGTGGATAATGAATCACTATTCTTATTCGGTTTAATGGGGCAATTATCGGAAATTATCACTACCCGTCAATCTGCTCTGGTAAATTTATCCAAAGCTGGGAAGTAAAAGATGAGCAACGGATACGCCAGCGGACGATTTATATCCGTCACTACTTTCCCGGCGTCAATTTGAATACCATCTCGGATGAAGAGTTTGCGATGCTTTCCGAAGAGGCTTTATGGCTCCATCAACAGATGACCGTAAGCCGGATGACAAACGCTCTTACAACAACAGCTCCTTAATTTATTTCTTGCCAATCCCCTGTCAGCTTTTTTAGCAGGCAGGGGATTTCTTTTTAATCGGAATTTGCTGTAATGGGCTATTCTACCCGAAATAAAGAAGTATGTCCCAAGAGCAAAACTATCAGGTAAACTATACCATTAATGTAGAGGCCACCGAAGGTACTAAAAAGGTGCAGGCGTTTGCCGATTCGGTGAAAAATCTGATTCTGGCTAAAAATGATTTGACTCCCGCGATCAAAAACATTCAGAAGATGGTGAATGAAGTTGATAAGATTTTCCGGACAAAAGGCGGAAAGAAGCGGGATTATACTTATAAAATGGATATTAACACGTCCGGAACGGAAGAAAAACTGGGACGTGTGAAGACTTTACTCACAGAAATCGGGGAACTTTCCAAAGGAATCAATCTGGTTATTAATGCCGGACAAGCCCCATTGGATACCAAGAAAATAAAGTCGAATGCCAAAACGCTTTTAGACAAGAAGTTATCTGAAAGCCGGAAAGCAGAAATTGAAAAAAGTGCGACTGCATCTGTCAAAACAATGATGGAGACGCAAAAACGCATTACCAAAGCGGTCGGAAAAATCAATGCCGCCCTGGTAACATTGGAAAAAGGCCGTGAAGTCAATATTAAAACGGATGTAGCCAAAGAACGGTTGAAAGAGTTACTGGGGCTGATGCGCCAACTTAAAGGTGCTTCCAAAATGACGATGGGTGTGCAAATGGGCTCACCTTCATCCGGTAAGGGGAATGTCCTTGTTGCTCCGCAGACAGCCAATACCCTTTTTCATCCTCCTTTACTATATAATCCGGAAAAGCCTTACGTATTATCGCCGAAGGCTTCGGAGAAATTGCAGGAAAAGCTGGTAACCAACCGGGAATTAGCCAAGCAAAAAGCGGAGCAACGCCGGGCGGACGAAGCCGTCCGGCTCACGACTCAAAAAGCCGTGATTGAAGCGAAGGGGAAAGAATGGGACCGCCAGCGGCAGGTCAAGGCGGACGAAGCTGCACAACGAAAAGCCGCCAGCGATGCGGCACGGGCCATACGCGAGAAAACCCGTTTGGAACAACAAGGCGCCGCCCGTGCAGTGACGGCAGCGCAACGCCAACAGCGGGCCGTCGTCACCGGGCAGACTAATAAGCAGCGGGCAGCTATCAACCGCCTACAATACGTGCGTACCCCTTCGAACCGTAACTTGCCGATGATGTATATGCTCAACGGCTATGCCATGTACGGTTTCCTGAAATCGGAACTGACGAAGGCTGTTGAGTACACCAACATAATGACTTCCGCCCAGAGTATCCTCCGGGTAGCGGATAATGATTTAACTACTTTCGAGAACCGCTTCACGAAAATGGCTTTGTATGTCCGTAAAATCGGAGTGGAAACCAAATTCACGGCGGTTGAGGTTGCCGGTGCGGTAAAATATTTGAGTATGGCGGGTATGGGAATAGACGCTATCAATGCTTCTATCCGTCCGATTGTCAATTTGGCACTGATTGGTGACAACGATGTTTCCCAGATTGCAGACCTGGCGACTAATATTCAGATTGGTTACGATATTAAAAATTCGGGTATGGGTTCGGTGGCTGATATTTTGGCTTCCACTGTTTCCAGATCGAACGTGAATGTCATGGAAATGGCAGAGTCGTACAAAATGGCCGCCGGATATATGCGTATGGCCGGAGTGGAATTTACAGAGAGTGCGGCAGCTATCGGTATATTAGGCAACATGGGTGTAAAAGGAACCATGGCGGGAACCTCGCTTCGTGCCATGGCGACCCGTTTTGCCAAACCCACCCGTGAATCACAAAAGGTATTAGACCGGTTGGGCGTAAAATTCACGGAATACCGGGATATTTACGGGAAGCAGGTAGAGAAACTCCGTCCCCTTGCCGACATTTTCGAGGACTTGAACAAGAAAGGCGCGACGGTCGGTGACATGCAGGCAATCTTTGGCAAAATCGGAGGCAATGCCGCCATGATGTTTGTGCGTAATTATGACCAGTTGCGTACACTTACCGTACAGAACCGGGGTTCACATGGAATTTCGAGCGAACTGGCTAAAGTGAAGCAAGACAACACAAAAGGTCTGTGGGCTCAGGTCACTTCACAGCTTACCGAGAGTTTCATGCAAGGGTACGAAGTCCTGGAGCCGATTATCAAATCGACATTGCGTGACTTCCTGGCAAAATTCAGCGCCCCTGAATTTGCCCGTGGACTGACATCTATCGGTCAGTCTATCCTGAATATACTTTCCCTTTTGGGAAGTGTGGCAAGCTGGTTCACCCGCAATTTTCACTGGATTGAGCCACTCCTATTTTCCGGATTTGTAGCGACAAAGTTATTCAAACTGGCCGGAGCACTTACCAACATCGGAATTGCTTTAGGCTTTATCGGCAAACAGTCGGCGGCAGGTTCTGTGATTCAAATGGTGGGCGGCCTGATGGGTGGCGGTAGAGGAATGTCATTTGCAAGTAAACGCGCTATTGTTTCTGCTATGAGTGCTGCTGGAATATCAGGCAAAGGTGCCATGACACAGGCTTTATTGTCTTCCGGTATGGGCGGGTTAGCTTCCCGTGGTGCTTTGGGCTTGTTTTCCACCCAGGTAGCTACCGGTAACGGGTTAGTCGGAGCCGGTGCTTCCATCGGTGCGTTAGGAACCACTGCCGTAGCTGCCACAGCCGGGATAGCAGCCTTAGTAGGTGCTCTGGGTTGGGTAGCCTACAAGACGTGGAAAGTCAAAGAGGCGAAAGATGCGGTATTGGAAGAGATCGATGCGAACCGGAAGTACCGTTATCCTTCCATCGATGCACTGAATAAATCTTTGACGGAAACCTACAAGCAGGCCATGAACGCGAAAAAGGCAGTTGAGGAACTGACAGCCGGGAAGTCGATTGAAGAGGCATCCGGTCAGAAGATCGGTGCATTTACCGGGAACTGGTGGACGGCTTTTCTTTCTTCTTTCGGTGCTGCCCATTCCGGGCAGTACGGTGGTCCGCAATATGACGATTTTTACAACTTTTCCGACGCCCGGCAGGACGATACCCGTGAAGCCATTCGGACACTTGCCAAGAAAGACAGCCAAAGCCGTGTCAATTCGGCTTATGCGGAATTAGGAAAAGCCCGGACGGACATAGAAATCGGTGCATTTGTCCAAAACATCCGAAGTAAGTTCGGTCAGGATGAAAAGAACCTGGATAATACCCTTTGGACGAAAGACCGGAACGGCAAAATCATCTACAAGAAAGGTGTCGGCGAGATGAAGGAAGCGGATGCCTACAAACTATATGATTATGCGGTGTACATGAATACGAAGGTAGTGCCGGAGATTTCAAGGATAGCCGGGGAATACCGGAGAATCATGTCGTCACCAGCTAATGCCGAAGCTACTTTACGAGCCAACGGTTTTGATTTTGACCTGCTTACCAAAAATGGTTTCTATCAGGATAAGGAAGGCCGTTGGGTACAAAAGGCTTTGGGAAAGAAAGCTACGGACAAAGAGCGGGAAAATGCACTCGCCGGGTATCAAGAAGTCCATAATGCGGTCGTGAATTTCACCTCTTCCCTGCGTCAGACCTGGGGCGGTTCGGCAGAGATAGCGGAAAATATCATGCAAAAAGCGGGATTCACGACTTCGCTTACTTCCAATGAGCCGGATGAAGCCGATCCCCGACCTTTCAATGCGAACGGGTTCAGTTATCATTCCGGTGCAGACGACGGGCTGGCCGGTGGTAATTATTCCGGTACGGGAAAACTCTCCTCGGCTGCCCCGAAGCAGGTTATCGTGAACATCACTAACTTGCTAAGCGTGGAAGCTATCAATCTATTGAAAAGTAAGGAAGGACAAGGTGAGGAAGTACAGAATCTGAAAGAACAGCTCGCCCAAGCGTTAATCGATGTCGTCCATGATTTCGACAGCAGTTGGAACGGTTAAAAAGTAAAGACAATGAGTAGATTATTTAATATAGGAAAGTCGGTTCTCCTAAGCGGGGGGATTATCAGCAACGGTTCACTGGGCGGCTATATCAGCGATGCCGCCCGCCGTGGTTTGGGTATGGGGCTTGCAGAGTTCCAAGACGGTGCCGTGCATTATTTTTCAAAGGATAAAGAGATATTGAAAAGAGCTCTTATCCAAACGGCCTCGCAGTTGGCATACGGCGCATTGCGCTCGTATCCCCGATTCCTGCAATACTGGGAACAAAAGGAACGTGACCAGTATCTGCAAAGCAAATCCCAGACGAGTATTGCAAATAAGACCGGGCAATACTACCAGTTAATCAGTGAACAACAGGCCGTAGCGAAAAAGAAAAATTACACGGATTCAATAGTCGGTCGTGTGGTGCAGGATTACCTGGAATTTGCCATTTCAGAAGAAGGGAATTACTTCGATACCGCGACCGGCAAAGTGGAGAAAAACAGTAAATACGGGCTGGTCACCTTCGTGGATTTACAGCCCATGGTACAGGTGAGCAGTAAGAATAACGTTGTGATGACACAGGTACAAGGCCGTGATTACAGCCGTAAAGAATATATCAGCGGCGGTGACCTGGAAATTTCCATTAGCGGAAAAATCACGAGCAAGTACGCCGATGTTTATCCGGAGGCGGAAGTCTCGAAGTTTTTAAAGCTGATGCAGTTTAAGGGGGTGATTGATTGCGACAATACGGTACTCCGGCAATTCAATATCGACAAGCTGATTGTGCTGAATTATTCGCTTTCCGCCACGGATTGCAGGAATGTGCAGCCTTACAGCCTTTCGTGCGTGGCCGTGGAACCTTCGGAGAGTGTACAATTGAAACTGGCAGCCGAGGAAAAGGTGGATGTTGCAATCAAGCACTCTAACAAATGGATTAAATACGCAAAACTGGGAGCTGAGGCTATCGATCCGGCTTCCCTCTTAAAAGTGTCGAAACTATGGCTATAGATATGATAGACGTGTTATGCTGCAAAATCACTATCGGGGATGCCGATTCCGGTAACCCGATGGTGATTAAGGACCCCATTGTGCTGACCGAAGTGGAAGAGGTGGAGATTGTCGAGACTTATAAAAAGTTGATTGGTACGGCAAAGATTACTTTTCCTAAAGGCACTGTTTACCAAAGTACGATTGTCGGAAATGCTACTATTGAAGGAAAAGATGCCAGCCGGATTACGACGGAAATCATGCAGGACGGCGTAGTCATTGAAAAGCGAAGTTCACAGCAAGCCATGAACGAGGTGAGTTTTAAGGTCGGCCAGCGGGTTAGCATCCAGCTTGGCTACAACGGATTGTTAAAGAATATATTTGAGGGGTATATTTCAGCTTATAATTCAGCGTCCAAGTTTGAGATACAGTGTGAAAATATGGCGTATAAGTTGAAGTTGAAGCAAGCCCCGAAGTTTGAAACGCAATCATCGGTCAGCGTCAACGATGTGCTGGGTGAAAAATATGGTTTATTAAAAGACACGGGGTTTGAAATCCACTCTGAAACAAAGCGGTTTGACATTCAAATCGGCAAAGTGAAGATTACGGATAATTTTACCGTAGCGGATGTATTGTCGGAATGGAGTAAATATAAGGTGTACTGTTTCTTGAAATACGATGAAGACTCACCGGACAATATGCCAACCATCGCTATCGGTCGCCCTTATTCGTCCTCCAAGAGCCAGCCCGTTTTTCCGAAAGACAGCGAGGCAAAGCCTTTCCCCATTTATTTCAATTACCATGTAGCGGAAGACGGTTTGAAAGTGGTGAAAACCAATCCGAAGTTTTTAGCGGTGACGGGAAAAGCATTGGGTTCGGATGAAAAGTTTTTTGAGGTGACTGTTCGTATGAATCCCGATTACGACCCTACGATGGCAGGCAGCAAAGAGTTTCAAACGGTAAATGCTACCCAGATTAGCAAGAAGACACATAAAGTAACGGGGAATACGACGGCAGAGGGGGCGAAAACCAAGACTAAGGTTGATTTGAGCACTTACACTATTGTGCCGTATATGTCGCCCAATATGAAAATCGATTCGGATAAGCTGGTTGAAGAAACTATCGAGTATTTCAGGAATTACAATTTGAACGGGATAACCGGCAGTCTGACCTTGTTCGGAGACCTGGCACTTAACACGGCAGTGCAGGTTGAACTGATCGATGACCGGAATCCTTCAAAAAACGGTATTTACATCACGGAAGAGGTCACTACCACCTTCGGGGTAAACGGGTACAGACAGAAGGTTACAATACCGTATAAGATTAAGTCGGTGGATTAAGAGATGAAAGAGATTTGTTTAAGAATATCTGTTTTATTAAATCTTATTTGTACCTTAGCAAAGTATTTGTGACAGAATGGATTAGTACTATATACACTTGCGTTTATGTGCTAATTCGCCTAATTAATTTAAGGACAATAAGATATAAGTAGTATATGACCAATGATAATATACAGGAAAGCCTGGAAGGGCAATTCGGGGATGTACAGAAAATCATCCTTTATCATCGCACCCGCGCGTTACAGAATGTCAATGAAGAGAATTTACGTTTGAGTTGGGAAGTAGGAAGTTATGTTTCTTCCAAGTTAAAAAGTTCAGAATGGGGCAGTAAGGTTGTCACACAGTTATCTGAATTTTTACGTCGTAATGACCCGTCACTCAGAGGATTCAGCCGGAAAAACCTCTACCGGATGGTTTCTTTTTATGAGACCTATTCCAGTGCTGAGTTTGCGGAGCAAATTGCAGCTCTTCCATTTGTAAAGTCAATTGTGTCATCAGAAACGACACAATTACAAATACCTGATAACCAGAACGATGTAATTGTGTCATTTGAAATGACACAATTAGAGCCGAACGTAAGTTTTCCCCGTATTTTACTGTTGGTAAACTGGACGAGCCATGTAGAAATTATGGCTTCCTGCCGCACGTTTCCGGAACGGATTTTTTATATGCTTTATGCAAATAAAGAACGGTTGAACGTGAAAGAACTCGGTAATGCTATAGCTAAAGATGCTTATTCCATAGTCCTTTCAAGTCCCCGGAGTCAGTCTGTGGGGTTTAAGCAGATTTATCCGAATAACGGTTATGATTTTAAAGACCGAGCTATTCTGGATTTTTTAGGATTACCGGTCAAGCATACGGAGAAGCAACTACAAAAGGGTATTCTGGAACACATGAAGGAGTTTATTCTGGAATTAGGTGGAAAGGACTTTATTTATATGGGTAGTCAATATCCTTTGGAGGTGGACGGAGAAATTTATAAAATTGATTTGCTCTTTTTTCACAGAGGTTTACAATGTCTCACCTGTGTGGAGCTGAAATCGACTCCATTCAAGCCCTCTTACATGGGGCAATTGGAATTCTATCTGGAGGCTTTGGATAGGGACGTAAAACGGAGCAATGAGAATCCGAGCATAGGAATCCTATTGTGTGAAAGTGCGAAAAGGCAGGTTGTTGAATATGCTCTCAGCCGTAGTTTAAGCCCGACGATGATAGCGGAATATAAACGGCAATTGATTCCGAAAGATGTGTTACAGCGTTCTTTGGATGAGTTTTGCAGTTATCTGGAAAATCGAAAGTAAGTGTAAAAAATAAGTCGTAATTCCTACCGCAGTGTTTTCGCATTGCGGTATTTTTTTGCCCGATAGATTTCCCTGATTCAACCTCCGGGCTGTAATTGAACTATTCTTCGACTAAAAGAAGAAGAATGGAAACGAAGAACAGCCAACGGATGATTAGTGAAGCTATCCGAAAGATAGCTTTGGGGCGTAGCATTGACCGGGTGGATATGTCGCATTGCGGTACGGGCGGCGTAGGAACAGCCCGACTGATTCATGGGTATGTTGCAAAGGTGAATAGTGATGACGATGAATATCTCGGCACTATTGACGTGGGTGAATTTCCCGACGAGACCGCCAGTTCGGAGCCTATCATTCATAAAGGCGTGCTATTGTCAGGCTTACAGGATAATTCCGGTGGGTTCCTAATTATTCCCACCTTGTTTTCAGACGTTACTATCGTCACAGATGCGGCGACCAAATACGCCTATGTCGTCAATTTCTCCCATGCTGATTTTATACAGATACTCGCTCACAAAGAGAGCGTGATCGGGGTGGCAGAAACCGAAGAACTGGATGCGGAGAGCAATGACTCGCCCGATTATGACCAGTTGGAGAAGACCGGCAATGAAAGTTCCACCCGTTACACTGCCGAAGATATTAAGACTATTGTCAAGAATAAAGATGACAAGCAGGCAGAAATCACGGTCACGCCGGAAAGTATTGCCCATAAGGTAGATAAATCGCAGTTTAACCAGACCACGGACAAGCTGGAACAGAACGTAAATGGCACGACGGTGGTTGTGTCCGATAAGAAAGTGACTATCGGCAGCGAAGATGCCAGTGAGCCGCTTGTACTTGGCAACGAGCTCGCCCAACTGATGCTGGATTTCATCACAGAGTGCAGCAAAATAATGACGCCCACCCTGATGGGCACCATGCCTGCCATTAACGCACCTAATTTTCCCTCGCTGGCCTCTAAGATTCAGAAGTTCCTATCTCAAACCGCCTATACGAAATGAGTGTCATCCTATTACCCGATATTCAGGAATTAGACCCGGACAGCCTTTGTTACTCCATCTATTCCGAGTTGTACCACAATTTCTTTAATGCCCAGGATAAGAAAAGCGAGGATAACCCTTACGGCATCGAGGAAGGCGACGATACATCGATCCGTTTACGTAATACCGCTTATAACTTTGCTTCTGCCATAGCGGGAGCGGTTGCCGGAGAAGGCGGGGAAGGCGGTGGCGGTATTTTGCTGGATTACCTGAAAAAGACGGGCGGAAATATGACGGGGGCACTCCGTGCGAATTATGGCTTTGAAGCCGGTATGGGAAACACCCGGTTATTATGGGCCTATGAAGAAATCGCAGAAGACGGGGTAACCCCTGTTTACGGCTTGCAGGTATCCGGGGATATTCATATCGGCGGTAGCAACCTGTATCTTGGTGGCCGACAATTTATCCGCTACAGTGCCGGGGATGGAATAGCGATCCTTGAGAATCCCGTGCTTTCATTCGGTAGTTCCAACCTTTTCAGCCGTGGAGAGATGGTCTTTGGAGAGAGTAAAGCCAAAGGGGTGGCACTTTCACCGGATACTATCTATATCAAAGGTAAGGAAGTGTACCATGCCGGGAACGCCAATCTTGCTACAGTCAATTGGTCGATGCAAAATGCTACGGTGGCCGGAACCCTTCAAGTTTCGGGCCATGTCACCCTTTTGGGCGAACTCTCGGCTTTGTATGAAGCAAAATTAGGCTTTGGCGGTAAAACAGTCCTGCATATCCGTCAAGAAGAGGCACTGCTAAATGGCTTTCTCACGATTAACAGCGGGTATGGGTTAAAGATTGGTGATACGCCGGTGCTATTCCGTGTAAACGAAAGTGACATTCAACTTTCGTGTGACTACGGGCATTTGCTATTGGGAAGTGAGAATACCCAGCAGATACGGCTTTTTGCCGGGCTGACCGATATAGACGGGGATAATATATTAATCAGTAAATACGGAGCGGCTTATTTCCCGGACTCCTTGCGGGTAGCCCATAACTATGGGGCAGATTTACTTTCCACCTACCGGGAAAACGATGCCAACGAAGGTCTTGTCGTCCACAAGAGAATGCGGTTCGGCAGCAAGAGCGGTATGTTTCTATCCGGGGATGGGGAGAAAATTTTGTTATCCGGCTTATCAGACCAAGTGGCTTTCGGATTCCGGGCCTCAACTTCTGTTTTCCAGTTACCGGAAAGCGGCTCACGTTCTTTCTATCTCCAGACCGGTTGTGATTTTATCACTTTCGACCAGGCGATAGAAGCAAAAAAATCGGTTGGAATTGACGGATCATTCACCCGATTGACAGACAAACACCTATTCTTCACCAGCGAAAACTACCTGTTATCCGCCAGTGACGGAATTAAGCATTTCGGGAATGCCTATTTCCTGAACAGTCTCAGTTCGGAGCGTTTCTCTTCCGGCTTTGCCGGTTATGGTTGGGCGATACTGAAAAATGGTATAACAGGAAATATCGCGGCCACTTTTGACGAGTTGACCATCCGCAAGAAAATGCGGATTTACGAATTGGAGGTACAAAAAAATACGGCTACCAACGGTTCGCTTTGGGTCAGTGATTCATGCAGTGGTGATAACGTGGAAAGAATCAGTTAAGGATGTCAAAATACAATTATTCAACATATAAGATCATTATTGCCCCTGACTCGCATAAGACACAGGGATTGCAAGTTGGTGATGTTGTCCGACGGCAATACCGGGATGCGAACCAATTGATTTATTCGCTGATGATTGTTCTGGAAACCGGAACCGATATTATTAGTAGCAAAGAATCTCACTACTTTATCGGGGCACTGGTGGAAGGTGATGTTCCGCAAAACGGGGAACTGCTGGATTTTGTACGGGTTACCAATTTGTTTGACGAGCAGCGGAGCGGTGCGTTATACCTGACAGCTTCCGACTCCAATTCTCCCTACCTGGATGTTATTGACGGCATGGCAACAGAACGTTCGCTTTACTTGATGGATAAAAGCCGTTGTATCCATGCCGGTGAAATATTTGAGTTTCCGATTACGGGCCGGGTTGCTTACCCTGAACGGATGGTGATTTCTTACCATATCCGGGCTTCCAAACCTCTGGCGAATGTTGCTCTTTCTTTTGGTTATTCGGACGGAAGCGAGACAGACGGCACGGATGCCGTAGGTATATCGACCGAGTGGCAATATAAGCTAACCTTGATTACGGTGGACTATCCTCCCCAGTACGCCCGTAAACTTACGATAGCCCCGGTTCTATCCGGTGAGGATTGGTGTGAGATTTCAGATCTGAACATTGTCCGTTTGTCGGATATTGCCACTTTTCCAGATTCGACTAAAACCCGTATCGGAAAGATTACGGGTATCATTGATCCGGTTTTCGGAATACTCAATGGGTATGGCGCTTATTTTCAAAACCTTTATGCTACCCGTAATGTGAATATCGCCGGAACACTGACAGCAGGAGATGCTAACGGCTACGCTTCAACTTTTTATGTGGGAAAAATTCATAAGAATGTTATTCCCGACTCTGTGAATTGTCTTTTTTCCGGCGGCGTGGTTGTTGAAGAAAACAGCCCGGTTGGTATCGGTCATGCTATCCGTGTGGATAGAGATACGGAACTTACCGTACAATCCGTAGCCTGGCGGCGTGACCATGCAGGGCAACGGTATAGTTTCTCAATCTGGATAAAATCGGATGCAGGGAAGATTTCTTTTTATCAGGACGAGCATTTCATCCGGGAGATAGAGATTACCGTTGCCGGAGAATGGCGACGGCATAAAGTATCGTTTATTGTTTCAGCATCCGAGCGTCCTGCTTTTACTGTTGGGATGAAAAGCGGGCTGAACGGGATATTGCTCACCGCTCCACAAATGGAAAGCGGTGAACATATTACCCAATACCAACCCACGGATGCGCAATTGTCGTACACCGAAGATTACGGGGCATGGTTTTGTAAAGGCGGTATCGGTGGAACGATCCAAAACCCTTTGCTTCGTCTGAACGAGGACGGTTCGATTTGTTCCCGTGACGGTTCTTTTGTCATCCATGCGGACGGAACGGGGCATTTTGCCGGAGGCAAATTCAAATGGACGAAAGATGATATTGAATTGACGGATATGACTATTCGTTGGGGAGAATTGGATGAGGTGGCAAAGGATCAGATATTGTCCCAGGTCAAACCATCCAACATCCGGGCTTTTGTATCTTCAAATCTTCCTACCACTCAGATTTATAACCGTGAAACAAATGTATGGCAACCCAGTTGGGGGAATACACCTCTTTTGCTTACCCCTTCCCTGTACATTGACCGTTATGGGGAAACTGACCTGATAAAGGAAGTTGCCGATTTGAGTTCCGGCAGACCGGGAATTAAGCCCGATTCGACCTGCTGGTATAAAAACGGGGTGAAAATAGTGAGCGGACAGGATAGCTGTACGGTTGAAGGCTCAATGGGCAAGTATGTTCTTCGCATTAAGGCTAACCATATCAGTCCCCATGCCCCCCAAATCCGCTATGCTTTTCAGGCAATCTGGCTGGATGGCAGTGGCAGCGAATACCCGATAAATGCAGATTTACAATTCACCCAATTGGTTAATCCCGGTTCTACCGTGGTGGCGGTGGCGTATGCACCCGACGGGAATATATTCAGAGATGGTGCCGGTCAGTTGCGAGCGCATTGCGATTTGTGGCGTGGAGCTAAAATAGACAATACGAATGTTGATTACCGTTGGGGAGTGAAAGATGAATCGGTTTTTGCCAATGCCCAACTTTCCATGCCGGCAAAAGCCGGTTCTTACACGATAGCCCTGCGTTCTGTGGCTAATATGATACCCGGAACGACGATATACCTGATCGATCAACATGCCCATGTGATACAATCGGTAGATGTTCAGACGAAAACGGTTACTCTCACTACACCGCTTATCCGTGATTATGTGGTGAATGCCATTGTAACCACCCCTTTCTATGATTCCCTTTTAGGTCCCGGTTGGGCTTTGTTGAATGAAGACAATCGCCGTGGGAGCGTATCGGGTTGGAACACCGACGAGCTTGTGCTTTCCGCTGATGCGGTACAGAATTTTGAAACCTTCAAGTGCTCTATCAAAGATACGGACATGAGTGCCGGAAATGGTTTTGCCGGACAAATCGCGTGTGATGTTCTTACGTTTACAGACCTTTCAGACCCTTATTTCGTGGAGATTACAGGAAAAAAAGGATTTATCGTCAAGAACGATGAAAATGATATAGAAGCCTGTGCCGTTGTGTACCGTTCCGGAGATGAGAAGGATGTAAACGGCATGGTATATCATTATAACTGGAAGCTGTTTAACGCAGACGGAACGCAGGTTGTCCGAAGCTATCAGGGTAAGCAAATCACCGTATCCAAAGACGACGTTAGTGTCCGGGGCGCCCTGATGTGCGAGGTGTACGACGCTCAAAGGCTAATCGCCCGTGGGCAGGTTTCCCTTACGGAATTATTTGATGGCGAGGATGCTTACTCGGTACAGATCCTGACGGACAACGGGACTCATTTTATCAACGGGAATATTACGACTACACTCATTGCTTATGTCTATCAGGGTGGAGAAGATATTACGAACAGCCTTAGCGACAATCAATTCAACTGGTTTAGAATTTCCAACAATCCCGACGGAGATTCCGTCTGGAACGAGCTTCATGCCGGAATTGGCCGGAACGTAGCCTTAACCGATGAAGATGTGTTCCGCCGGGCGACTTTTACGTGTGAAGTAATCATTCATTAAATCATTATAAATTATGGCAGTTATTTCAAGAGGACAAATCACGATTGTGGATTTAAACGATGGTAAATCCATTAATCTTTATCTGGGTAGCAACGTGGCTACGACTCAAATTTTCAACAAGGAAAATAGCAGTTATGTACCATCATGGTCGGCTTCCCCCTTTCTGGTGATTAAACCGGAAGTTTATGTGACAGGAGTAGGAACAAATCAGATTGCCCGGCTAAAGGGAACCCCCGTGTGGAAAATTAACGGCTCTGCCACCCTTTCTACCTTCGGAGCGACAGCGGCAACAGCTTCCCCCTATGCTTTAACTATCAAAAACAACATGACCTCGGTCAATCAGCTTCAAGTGGAATGTGAGGTGACTTATGTCGATCCGGATACGGGTGCCGAAACAAAAGCAAAAACCTCTATCACTTATACAAAGACCATAAACGCCGGTCAATTGATTTGCGCGATTGCTTATGCTCCGGACGGCACTGTGTTCAAAAACGGGGCTTCACCTACCCTAAAGGCACATTGTGACATGTGGCGAGGTTCCACTATCGACAATACGAATGTCACTTATAAGTGGTATAAACTGGGTAGTGGAAACTGGACGGAAATCACCTCTGCCAATGCCGGAGGAATAACCGGTTTTACTACTAATGAAATTACTATTCCAGAGGCGGCTGTACTCAATTTCGAAAGTTTCAAGTGTACTATTAAAGACACGGATTCTGCCAGCGGTACTTATAACACGACGGTAAGTGATGTTATCTCTTTCGCCGATATGAGTGATCCGTATCAGGTAGAAATAACAGCTCCGGCAGGGACTACTTTAACTTCGGGATTGACTTCAACGGCCCTAACAGTAAATTGCTGGCAAAACGGAGAGTTGCTTCCAGATTCTTTTTTTACAGGCGCAACCTGTACCTGGCGAAAATTTAATAAGCTGGGAGTACAAGATACGTCCTGGGGGACTTCGGGTATAAAAACAGGACGAAACCTGACCGTTACCCGTGATGAAGTGTCTGTAGCCGCAACATTCACCGTGGAAATCAGCAAATAAGATATGGCACTGATTGCAAGAGGACAAATAACTATACGTGTTGCCTTGGATACTTTTTCCATCTATCAAACGATTGATAAGATGGCTATTGCGTGTGACTATACAGGAAAGGTTTTGAGTACGCTTACAGTCAATTCGGTCATTTCGGCACGGCAGGGAGAAACCCCGGTAACAGCTTTCAGTATCGGGGCTATTTCCACGCCTGCCGGGTTTCATTCGATTACTGTCAACCCGAATACGAAAACTGTTTCTTATACTGTTGCCGGAGGGAATACTACACTGGCAGATACGGGAACAATAACGATTCCGGTTGTTGTAAACAGCCAGACTTTTACGGTCTCTTTCGGATGGTATAAGGTAAAAGCCGGGGCGCCAGGTAAACCGGGAGTCGATTCAAGCCTATTGGATTGGGTGGCAGATTGGAACAGTGGAAAAACTGTAATTGACGGTCAAAGTGTTATTACCCCAAAGATTTTCGCCGGGACTAAAAATAGCAACGCGACTATAACGGGAATGGCAATCGGTCGGTTCGTCTTAAGTACCCGTAATGCTTCGGGGGTGATTTCTAAAGAAACCGTCAATGGTATTTACGGGTTTTCAGATGGGAAAAAGACGTTTGCCCTGGATGCGACCGGCAATGTGCAGTTAGGAAGCGGGAATGAATACATAAAATATAATGTATCGACCGGAAAGGTTGAGTTTGGTTCGGCAGTATCACTTCATTGGGTTGGGGCTACCTATATCAATTCTTCAGGTATTTTTACGGGTACTTTATCAGCCGAGACTGTAAATGCCGTCCGAATCAACGCTTCACAAATCGCAGCAGGTACTATTAATGCCGCCCGTATTGATGTCAATGCTTTAAAGGCTTCATTGATTACAGCTACGAATATCGAAGCTCTTATCCTGAATGTAACCAAGGGAAAAATTGGTGGCTGGTCCCTGGATGGGGATTCTATTTTCAGAGGAACTAAAAATAATGTTTCCGGGGGTTATACTTCTGCATCCGGGGCGATAACAATTGGTTCCGTGGGTATCCGTGGTTTGAAATGGAGGTTGGACGCAACGGGTGCAGGTGCTATTGCCGGAAGTAATATTTCATGGGACGCTTCGGGTAATGTTACTTTTTCTACCGCAGTTTCTCTTTTGTGGACGGCTGCTGCTGTCAATGCTTCCAACAGCGGGAAGCTGTATGTCCGGGGAACCGGGATGAATCACTCTGCCACCCGCAAGGTGATGTTAAACGGGAAAGTTGTGAATGAAACGAGTTCGAGGGGCTTGACTTTGACGGTGATTGCCCGTGACACGCTGGTTGTTAATTCTACGACGAATTATGATGTGTATAGCAGTGATACGAATTGTAATACGCTTGCAACTACTTTAAACGCTTTAGGAAGTGATAAGATTGTTATTTTAACTTCTTATGATGCTATTCGTATCAATGCAACCCTGAACACGGCAATTCAACGTTGTGGTGGCAGTGATTGCCTGATTACCGATGCCCGGAATCCTTTTGCTTTTATCGGTGTTCCGGGGATTGGAAAGAATAACGGTTTGTTTTCATTGTACGGGTTGGAGGCGACAGCTCCTTACGCTGAGTTATCCACGTTGGTTGTCAATGGTGTACCGCAAGGGGTTTCTATCAATGGGCAGCGCAATACTTTTATCAATGGTAACGGCATTTACACGGGTTTGGTAAATGCTAATCAAATTTCTGCCGGGACGATAAATACGGCCCGGTTGAATACAACAGAACTGAAATCCACATTAATCACAGCAGCTAATATCCAAGCGTTGACGCTAAATGTAACGAAGGGGACTATCGGTGGCTGGACGATTAGCGGCACGACCTTATCCGGCGGGCAGATTGTATTGGATAAAGCGAATAGACGTGTCGCTGTTTTTGGAGCTTCTTCAAGCACCACGAGCGGTCACCGGGTGCAATTGTATTATAACAGTAATACCGATTTTGGCCTATATGCGACAAATTCAGCCGGTACGGTTATCGCCCAAATAGGAAGCACGAACCGTATTGCCGGCTGGGTATTTGATAATGCCCAGATTTACAAGAACAGTGTTTATCTGGGAGCAGACGGGAGCATTTATAATGGGAATAAGTGGCGGTTAAATAATGACGGTTCAGGTAGGATAGCAAACGGTAATATCCTTTGGGACGCTGCCGGTAACGTTACTTTCGGCAATTCTGTCTCTCTAAAGTGGAAAAATGATATTGAAGCCGCCAAGAGTACCAATTTCGGGTATCGTTATTACAAAAAAATCGTGATAAACGGAGAATCGGGAAAGTATTACCCGGTGGTGTTCAAAGGAGGTGACCAAAGCCACAAACGAACTATTCTTATTCGCCGTGCTTATGCAGAACAAGCACCATCGGACTGGGACAATAACAGCAGTACGCACATGGGCGGTCTTATCCTATCTATCATGGCAAATTTCGGTGGTTGGGGAGGCGCTTCGTACTCGTGGGATATCTATGAATTGTCTGAGTGCTATTCCCGTATGTTTGCCGGAGCTGCCTTATGTGGAAACAGTTGTATGTTTGCCATCTTTCTGAGAGGAGGCGGAAGCACCGGGGCTGCTTACCATATCTATTCAGACCAGACCATAGAAAACGGTTCGTACAGCCCTTCGCCTATTCCTTCAGCTCCCCAAATAGCCTATGCTTCCGACCAGATTTTTTTGTCGGGAGATTATAAGGCTTATGCCCCTGCCCCCCGAACTTTAACCGCGAGCGTAGAAGAGGAAATCCGCCGTCACCATTTTATCGCTTTGGCCCAAGGAAATGACTCGACCCTGACCGCACACCCTTTGACTTATATAGGCAGTACAGGTATATATACGGGCACTTTAACGGCGATGCAAGTGAATGCTGTGAATATCAATGCTTCGAGCATACAATCAGGCTCTTTATCGGCAGACCGTATTGCTGCCGGTAGTATCCATGCTTCTAAACTGAATGCAGCAAGCATCCGGTCGGATATCATTAATACGAGCTACATAAACGGTTTAAGCTGTGCTTTCGTGAGGGGGACAATTGGCAGTTGGAGCATTGGTGCCGACAATATTACCAGTGGCAGTGTAGGTTCCCAAGGCACTTGTCCTATACAAATCCGTTCAAAGGCTACCGGTTCGGGCTACTGGTATAGTGGTTCTTACCGACCCTATGGTATCTGCCTGACCTGGCATCAAAGCAGTAATGCCGGTCATCTTGTTATTGGTCAGATTGCCGGTTCGGGTAATACTGTAAAGACCGGTTTTATCGGCATACAAATGATGTCGTGGGATCATTTGGAGTATTTTTGTTTATCGGCGAATTACACCCGTTCGGGAAGTAAGGAGCTTTATAACCGGATCGCAGGTTGGAGTTTTGACCATAATCATATCTGGAAAAACAATATTTCACTGGGCAGTGATGGTTCTATTTCAAACAGTAGCCGTTGGAAACTGAATAATGATGGTAGCGGGCAGGTGGCAAACGGTAATATATCATGGAATGCCTCGGGTGGAGTGACTTTCGGTTCTTCAGTGTCCGCACAATGGACGTCAGGGATTACGACGGCTCAAGAGTTGGCATCAGCGATGGCATTCGGAAAAATGTTGTACCGAGATCCGACTTTTTACACGGGTAATAATTCTATCGGGACATATAATAACAGTTCTAATGGAACGGTTGTTATCACCCGTATCTATGAAGGGAGTGCTCCTAATGACAGTAAGTATGTTCTAAAAATACAAACTAACGGTGCCGCTTCTCCCGGTAACGGTGGCTTTTATTTTTCGACAGGGACAAATAACCGAAAAATACTTGTAGCCCGAATTATAGCCAAAATCCCGGTAGGTCATAATATCCAGTGGGCTTCTAACAATATCGGAACGGGAGGCAGTAGCCGTTGGCTTACTTCCAATATCGGGACGGGTGATTGGAAAGAGTATGTGTATAAGGTGGTTTGTGGTACTTCCAATTTTTCGACTACACATTATTATTATCTTGATGGTACGCAAGGGAGCAGCAGTGCCCCTTTGGTTTGGTATGTGGCTTATGCGACTGTGTTTGATGTGACGTCAAGCGAGAAATATACTACTACCATCAATTCCGACGGTATCTATACCTCTACTCTGAACGCCAGTCAGATTGTAACCGGAACGCTCAGTGCGGACCGTATCGCTGCCGGGAGTATCACTTCTGCAAAACTGGATGCAGCCAGCATAAGGAGCAATATTATTAATGTAAGCTATATTAACGGGCTAACTTGTGCCTTTTCCAAAGGCACCATTGGAGGCTGGAATATCAATTCTTCCCAGATTTACAAAAACAGCGTTATCCTGTCATCGGACGGCTCTATTATCAACGGAAGCAAATGGAGATTAGGTAATGACGGTTCAGGGCAATTGGCGAACGGCAATATCACATGGGATGCCAAAGGTAATGTACAAGCCAAGAATGCTATATTTACGAATGTACGGATAAATGGCAGTGTACGAAATAAGTTTGTGCTCAACGATTCGTCTATCTGGATTGGAGGCGACACTTCGCAACAAGAAAATCTCGTGAATTATGATAATATTGTGGCAATCCGTGGTAGTTGGGATGAAAATATAGCATTGCCGTGGTCTTTAGAACAAAGCGGACGCAGGGTGACACTGGTGAACTATAAATGGGGCTCTAATACCACTGTCGGGTATATGACAATTACCGCACCGAGTGGAAAGTATTTTTTCGAGGACGGCATACAGAAAACATCTATTACCTTTTCGCGTGAGCTTTTGGAATTGCTCGGTTATGGTGACAGCGCGACTTTTTTCGGCTGGATTGTAATCAACCGCAGGGACATCATGTGTACCGGTAAGTATGGTAGTTTCCTACAAGTATTGGCTTCGGGAATCGTCACGTTATCCGGGACAAGCGTGTCTTTAAAGCAAAAGACTTTTGACGGCTCTCGGATATCGGTCAGCCGTACCGGAACCGGTCGTTATACAGTATATCTGCCTTGGAACCTGAGTAGCAAATACTTTGTTCAAATGACTGGTTATTATACCAATACGCCTATATATGCAACGATCATAGGGGTTTATGGCTCGTATTTTTATGTACAAACACAGGACGATGCTTCGGCAAACGAAGGTTCATTCTGTTTTCAAGTTTTTAGCACGGCAGACTGGTCATAGATAAACCTTTTATGTGAGTATGCTCTATTCTGAATGAAATCATTTTTAATTATGAATATAACAAATACTGTTTTAACAAAAACGGCGGAAGAGACGACCGCCAATGCGACTTACATCATTGAATATGTACTGATTAATGAAGTGCTAACCCGTATCCACGCCACCGTGCAAGCCTTCCAGCCGGACGGAATAGCAAAGCTGGATGTCGGATATATCACTTACGAGAACGGGAATATCTTTTGTAACCTGACCGAGCAAGGCAAACCTTCCCTTTATTTTCTCGATTTTGAGAAATTCGTTGAGAAAATCAAAGAGAGTGCCGGAGAAATGCAGCAGCCGGAAAACATTTCCGACAGATAGCCACTATTCGTTTTAAGTAAACCATTAAAAAAGTAAGCATGGAACTAACAGTAAAAGACCGGCTGTATATCCCGGCACTATTACCCAAAGAGGGTAACTTTAAGCAATTCAATCTGAAGAAGGAGATTGCACGCAAAATCGAGATTTCAGATTCCGAACGTGGGGAGATTAATCTGAGAGAGAACGCTGAAACCAAGCGTATCGAATGGGACGTTGAGAAAGAGACTCCGCTTTCCATTGAATTTTCTGCTGACGAGGGCGAATATCTGAAACAGGTGTGTGAAAAAATTTCGGACGAGAGTTTGCCGGATGATATGTGGGCTACTGTCGAGAAAATTTTCGATGGTCTGACTGTCTAAATTAAACCATTCCTGCCCTTTCACTCTATTCTTCGGGTAGAGTGAACTTTCCCGGTCGCTCTGACAAAGCAGCCGGGATTTTTTTTCAAACTATGGCAAGACAAGATATACAGATTGACACGCAATACGGCGAATTGAAAACGACGGACAATATTGTCGGCAAAACGCTCTATGACCTTGTATTGCTGGATTATGCGGAAGGCGCCGATAACGATAATTATATTTATGGCGATGTTTTTCTTCCGAAAGGAAGCGAGAAGCGGGTACAGGATGGCTTTCAGGCGCACGTCTATTTGCCTTATGCCCCGCAATATAAAGAACTGATGCTCCGGTTCCGTGTCGGTGATACAGACGATAATCCGGACTATGTGATAAACCGGACGACCAACCTGCTTTGGTATCCGGTTGTTTTGCCCGGTGGTGAAAGTATCCGGTTAGCGGAGTTCCGACGATTGAACAGCGAAAACTATTACAATCTGATTTTATCTAAAGGACGGCTTGAGTTGTATAGCGGGCATGAAACGGACTTGCTGATTAAAGCCTCGTTGCCGCAGAACGAAACCTTTTTGTTGAAAGCCTCCGCGGGTACTCTTTACCAGCATCCCTTGACGGGTGTCGGGCTAATTGATTACCTGCATGGGAACTTTGAGAATACAGGTCTGGCAGCCAAGCTGCAAAGTGAGTTTGAGGCGGACAATATGATTATTGTCAATGCTTATATGGATTCAGCGACAGGAGAACTATTACTGGAAGTAAAAGAGAAAAATGGGTAGATACAGCGTTATTGCAGGACAGAACCTCTACGATGTGGCAATCCACACCTACGGAGCCATTGAAGGAATTACCGATTTGCTGGTAAATAATGAATCCCTTTCGCTGGATGACGATATACAAACCGGCGACGAGTTGGTTTATACGGATGATTACCAAATAGACCGGGAAGTCGTTGCCTATTATCAAACGCATGGCATTACTCCGGCTTCGGGAGAACTGCATGTCTATCCCAAAGTCTTCACACTTCCTTTAGCTATCGAGCTTTATCTGGCGAACACGGAAATCAGTGCCGGTTTTTCTATATCGGGCCGGGGAAAATTGGAAATTGACTGGGGGGACAACTCCGCAGCCGAGATAATCCCGCTAACGGGAAAGCCGTTACAAACCAATCATCTTTTTGATTGTCCGGTAGGTGGTAAACGAAAAATTTCACTGTATATGGAAGGTTCATTGCAAGCCTTTGACCTCACGGGATTTCACCCGTCGGAACTGTATATATTAAAACCTCTTTCCGTGGAACGGTTTACCCTGCGGAACGCCGTATTATCCATCGTCAGCCTGCCCATGTTCCCAGAAGTGTATGATGTATGTCTGGATGGATTGAAAACGGATGTCCTGACTCCACTACTGGAGCTGAAAAACCTGATGAGGCTTTCGCTGTGCGGAACGGTTTACCGCCAGCCCACGATAGACGCTTACCTGACGGGGTTGGTTACCCGGCACGACAACCGGCGTAGCTGCCAAATGACGTTTCAATGTCAGCCTTCGGGCACGTACCGGGAACCTGCAAAGGATGCAAACGGGCGGTATGTAATCGGCTCAGGTATGGAAGCCATTTGGGTACTGACGCATGAAGAAGCCTGGAACGAAGGTTCACCCTGGGAATTTATTATTAACGGTTTAATTTATAAGTATGAGCAGAACGATACAGCAAATATATGATGAAGCGGTACGGGAACGCAATAAGCGCCTTGAACTTTCCGAATTTTCAAGTGATTCAAAACTTTCTATTCTGAACGGTATTACGTGGACTTTTGCGGCGGTGGTATTCAGTTTTGAGAGCCTACTCGATGTTTTTGCCATCGACATATCGAATATTCTGAATAACCGGATTAACGGAACGCCTACCTATTATATCAACGCCTTACTGCAATACCAGCAAGGTGACGAACTGGTGATGCGTGAAGACGGGTTGGCATTCGGATATAACCAGACTGATCCGACGAAACAGATTATTACGCAAGCCTCCTATATGGAAAGCCATGATGACGTGAATCTGGATAATAAATTGATATTAAAGGTTGCCACGGGTGACAAAGGAAACCTACACGCTATCCCGGCAGAGGAACTGGTACTGATTCAGTCGTATATCAACCGGATTAAGTTTGCCGGAACCCGCATTGAAGTAACCAGCCAGGAAGGGGATATTTTGATTCCCCGTTTGTCGGTTTACTATGACGGTGCTGTTTTGGAGTCGGCTATTTACGACTTGATTGAAGAACAGCTTAATACCTATATGCTGAGTATCAAATTTGACTCGACTATTTATGTGTCGGATATTATTGCGGCCATCCGTAAAGCCGAACATGTAACAGACGTTTATATCGATGCGGCAGCGCAACCGGAACAAGGAGTTTTTATCGCTCCTTATGACAGTGACGGTCATCTGACACCGGTCCGGCGTATCGGACGGATGAGCCATACCTTTTCGGGTTACTTGAAACAATCGGGTGGAGAAGGTGAAGAAAAAGGGATTCCCAATTTCCGGGAAGCTATCAAACTAATTGTAGATCATAATGAAGAGGTATAAACTCCCTATCGACAAACTGGTAAACCGGCTTGTGCCTTATTACCTGAACGGACGCCGGTACATCCTACTTCTGCAAAGTCTGGTTTATCCCTTGCAAACGCTGAACGAGCGTTTTATGGCTTTTGCCAAAGATAAACATATTGAAGCCCGGATGACCTCACAGATTGTTTGCTTTGAGTGGTATCTCAATTATAAGTTCGGACGTTACCTCGCTGATTCCACCGACCGTATTTTTCTGTCGGAAAGCGTGTCGCTGGGTGTGGATTTATACCATGAAGACGCTGTACATGGCCGCCCGTTCACTGTCTGGAAAGAAGGTGAGGCTGTCTTGGTCTCCAATCCACAAGAAAAGCCCAGGGAGTTTTACCGTATAGCGGAAGAACGCGCCATCAATAAAGTGAGTTTTATGGTAAACGTTCCCCCCATTAAAATACCCACGAAAGAGTTTGTTTACCAGCTTTCTTATGTGGTAAACACCTATAAGGTAGCCGGGAAAACGTATTTAATCAAGATTGACGGAGAAGAAATTGCACCTAATAACAACACTAAAATATGAAAGAATATATAGCAGAAACCGGCGGAAGATATACCTATTCGGACGATGTGCTGAATTTGCAGGAACTGGCATTGAGCCTGACCGCCCTTTTTTCGGAATGTCCGGCCTTTATCATTTCCGGCTGCCAAACCGAAGGCAATACGATTACCCCCGGCTACGTGTGGCTGGGTGGCAAGATCCGCTATTTCGGGGGCGCGAATCCGGCAGGTTTCCCGTATTTCATTTATGAGGCCAACACGAACGAATCGGTTGTCTATGCCAATGAAATCAATAAACGCGGGCGTTGTTGCTATCTGTGTGCCGGAGGAACCGCCGTGCCGCAAGTAACCGATCCGGTAACGGGATTTCCACCTCAATATCTGGAAGTTAGCCGTGAGTATGCTCCCCGCCTCAACGAGAAATTTGTCGGACGATACGCCTTGTTGCTGGATTCCCCGGCTTCCCGTCAGAAAGTGAAAAAGGATGTTACTTTCAGCGGAGAAGTAACGGTCGAAAAGACGTTGAAATCAACCAAAGAAATCAGCGCCCAGGGAAGTGGCGGGCGCAGTCTCCGCAGCCGGGTAAAGGAAAATGGTGAAAGTTCTTTAGGAGCCTACCTGAATGAATTGCTGACGGCAGAAATCGTGTTGAATACGGACGGTTCGTTTTCTTTTCTGAAAGGAATGACGGAATTAGCCCGACTGGATGAAAACGGATTTAGTTGTGATGCGATGAACCTGAAACGGGGACGAATCGGGAGTGCCTATTTATACCAAAACCATCTGATTAATATTGGTGACGATACCGATGACGGTTCTATCAATATTAACCATTGCGGATATAACCAGACTACCAGCCGTTTTCGGAACTTCAACGTGTACGACGGTAAAAAGTGTTCCATACCCTTGTTTCAGGTAGAAGGAAAGACAAAGACAGTTTCCGTGAACGGCTCTTTCCAGGTTTGCGGCAATGGATGTGGCTACGTCTTGCGTAATACTTCCTTTGCCAAAGGCGATCCGGAGCTGACCGCCATCATCGAATGGCAAGACCGGGACAAAACGACCATCGCCTCGTTGGGATACCTCACTACCAGTACTAATGATTTTACAGTGAGTAACTTATTCGGGAATCTGGTTTTTCTCCCGAAGGGATTTATAGACCTTTCCGGGGAAGTACGGATGAAAGGGACGGATATTTATTCGATTTTTGTCACCCAAAAGAATTTTGATGATGCGCTGGCAAAAAAAGTGTCGGTGGTCAGCGGTAAACAGTTATCAACAGAAGATTTTACGACTACATATAAAAAGAAACTGGATGCCATTTCGAACGGTTCTATCGGTGATGGCGGTACAGGTTATGTGACTGCCGACGATGTAGCCGATGCCCTGAAATACAAGTTGAATGTCAGTAGTAATCTGGATGACTTGTTTGACAAAGGCGTTGCCCGGATGAATTTATCTGTCTATTCCAAAAGTGAGACAGACGGTAAATATTTGACTATTAAAGGTAAACTTTCAGAACTTATCAATCTTTCAGCGGATGAAATCAACGGCATGAGCCCCGAACAGGCTGCTGCCCGTAAAGCGGAGAAACAAGCTGAAATCCGGGTAAACCTTGATGCGGAGAAACGAGGGACGGGAGATTTGAAGTTATCCAAAAGCTCCAATTTGTCGGATTTACCGGATAAGGCACAAGCCCGAAAAAATATCAGCGTGTATTCGACTACCGAAATTGATAAGATGCTGGAAGGCAAACTGAGTTCGGACGGCGCTTATACGGGTGCGATATTTACCGAAACGCTGAAAAAGAAGCTGGAAGGAATTAAAACAGGCAGTTTTGCCTACACAGACAGCACGGGTGCCAGCTATACCCAAGTAGAGGGGTATGTGCCGACCTCCCAAGTTGTCAAAGAGTTGGCAAAAAAAGCCAATCGGTTACTGGACGGGTACAATTCTTCGGATAAAGATACCATCGCCGCAAATTTGGGTTTATATACCAAAAGCGTATCGGACAGTCGTTTTGCAGTGGTCGAAACGTTGTTCCAGGACTACATTACTTTTCTTGTGAAATCGGGAAAGTCTACCGCCCAAGCGCAGCAAGCACTCCGGGATAAATTCGATGTATTCTCCAAGAAGGAAGTAACAGACAGTTATTTGCGTAAGGACGGAAAGCTATCGGATTTATCCCTGCCAAACGCTGATGCCAAGAAGTTGGCGTGCCGTACCCTGGGGGCGGCTTATGCCGATGACTACCAGACCAAGATAAGCGACACGGGGTGGTTGCAGATGAACAATTCGGGTAGCGGTACGGACACCCGGCAGCTCTTTATCCGGCAAATCGGAAATATCGTCAGCATACAGGGGATTATTAACACCGCACATAGGGACGGTAGCAACATGGGCGGTGTGGTGGCCGTGATTCCCAATCAGATACAGCCTCCCAAATACGGGTTGCGCACAACACTTTGTGATTGGAATGACGACACGAAGTATAACCGGGGTTCGTCCTTTATTATCCGGGCCAACTCCCGTAGTATCCAGCTTTACGAAAGCGGCTGGTATAATGCAACGACAGAAATTAATTTCACCTATTTTGTATAAATATGAAACGAGTAAACATTCAACAAGACGTGGAGAGCCGCCAGCGTATTGCGGCAGCCTCTCCCAAAGTATTTCCAACGGAGCAAGTAACCGAAAGTGTAAACCCTGAAATCGTGCAGCAAAATGGCAAGACCACAGAAGTACCGGGGGACGAGAATCACGCAATCGCCCCAGCCGAGCCTGTCCCCACGTCGAAAAGAGGACGGAAGGCCAACGGGGACGTACAAAAAGTATAGGTTTGAGGAAACCCGTCTCGGCTTTTTGTTGAAGTACGAAGCACCGGCAGTCTTCAGCATTATTCTTAACCTGACGCCCAGGGCTGTTTTTCCTGAGCCGAAGGTGGAACTGATCGAACAGGTTTGCCGGGCTTCGGGTGATCCTTCTTTGAGAAAACCTAAGTTTTTCCGTTATCTGGAAGAGTACCGTGATATGGGGATTTATTGCAGGCGACCGAAACGCCTCACCCCTGAACGAGCTTTGTATTATGAAAGATTGCGGAAGAAGAAGCTGGAGTGTTTTATCAAGGAGAACCGGGCAACGATACAGCAGGAGCTTCGACGGATTAGAGGTTTGCCTATATAATTTGGATTATTAGCCGAATATTTGATTTTAATTCGCTGTAAAGCAATTGGTTTTAATTGTTTTTGAAAAACAATTAAAAGGGAATTTGGCTAATTAATAACAAGGCTCTATCTTTGCAGCCTATCAGTTTCTCTAACTGACATCATTTTGATTGAGGCACATGATGCCGAGCGGACCCGGGAGTTCTCCCGTCTTTTCCCTCCCATATTATTAGTTGAATGCAGGCGGTGAAACCGAACCTGTCTGCTGTTGAATTAGATTGCTATTCGGGCAGTTTAATTTTATCGTATTACAATCATGCAAGAAAAGCAAGAGGAAAAAGACCTTCAACAATTGTCGGTCGAGGAGTTGTTTGTTGCGGCTCAGGAATCTTATGAAGAAGCCCAGCAACGTGCGCTCGAAGAGAACAAGACCTTTACGAAAACGGAGTATTACAGACTCGACAAGTTGGGCATTTACCGGCTACGGGTGTTGCCTATTGCCCCGAATCCTGACGGCACGAGTGACCGTCGCAGTTACGAATATCCGGTGCGCCAGTTGTTGATGGAACTTGAAAAACCGACTGCGGGGAATGCCAAGCCGACTTCGATGTATGTGACTGTTCCCCGCACAACGGATGCCGGTTACTCCCTGGACTTAATCGACACTTACCGCAAACTCGCCGTGGCAGAAGCGCAAGACCGTGGGGACGACAAGCTCGCTGAAAAAATCGGCGGTGGTAGTTTCGGCGGTGGTCTGAAATTCAACTACGGCCATGCGATGTACATCCTTGACCTGAACGAACGCGCCAAAGGCATTCAGTTACTAACCCTTTCTCACTCCCAATTTAAGGAATTGGATGAGCGCAAGTTTAAATTATGGCAAAAAAAGCTGGCTAAGTCACCGGGATTCCCATGCCCGATTTCTTCTGTTTACAACGCTTATCCCATTGAAATCGAGAAGAAGAAAAACGGTGGAAAGACCGAATATCTGATTGAGATTGATAATGAAGCGGAGAATGACGTACTGACTTCGGAAGAATTGACTAAATTGATGAATACCAACCGGATTCCGAGCATTATTTATCATTATAGCCGTTACCAGTACGAAGCGACCATCGAATACCTGAAACAGTGCGACCAGAAGTACGGCATGTCAATTATGGACGAGGAAGAAATGAAGCAGGCTATTGAACTACTGGGTTCGGAACTTCCCAAAGAAGACACGAGCAGTTTCTCTTTCGACAAACGAACTAAGGATGCCAAGGAAAACAGTTCAAACGGAAGCGGCATCCTCATCGACGACCTTTTCGCCCGCTATGACGAATTGCAGGAAAAAGGGCTTTCGGACAAAACAGAAGAAGGCCAGGAGTTGAGAGGATTGATCCGTTCGTTTATCGAGCAGGAAAAATTGCCAGTACGTGTTACCCGTTCGACCAACAATCAGGAGTTGCTGGACTTAATCGAAGCTGCTTTGGACGCTGCCCCCGGCGATGAAGAGGCACCGGCGCCCACCCCGGCACCGGCTCCCGAACCGGAACCGGAAGCACCGGCAGAAGCTCCCGCCCCTGAACGTCGCCGCAGACGATAAGCGGAAATCATCTATTATTTATTCATCCGAGGAACGGAAAAGGCAGCCTTTCAATCTGCCTTTTCCTCCCTTTTTACACGCTTATTATGGCTAAAGAAATTTATCCTTGTCTTTTGTTATTCAATGATTTGCATGTCGGAAAAGAGAATATACCGGAATTTGTCGCGAACTGGAACGAGGCACTATGTATCTGTGAACGGTTGGGAATTACAGAGATAGCCCTGGGAGGTGATTTGTTCCTTTCCCGTGCCGCCCAGACACTTGATATACTGTTGGCCGTTCACGATGTTTTGCTGGCAACCGCCAAGAAAGGCATCCGGGTTACCATCGCCAACGGAAACCATGACAAGGTTGCCCCTGAATCGGAACGGGGTTACTGCCATATCTTCGACCAACATCGAAATGTCGTGGTGGCGAATGATTATGTGTCTTTGCCCATTGGTGACGGGCAACATGCTTTGTTGCATCTGATTCCTTATTTTCCGGAAGACGGCAGTTTTACCGATAAACTTCAAACGGTGAAAACACAAGCGCTGGACTCCACAAAATTCAATTTTTTATACTTGCATGAAGGGATAAACGGGGCTTTGTCGCAGCCCAGCGAAAAAGAACTTCCCGCCAATCTCTTTGAAGGGTTCGACAAAGTTTTTGTCGCCCATTACCACAACCGTTGCGTTATCCCGAAGACAAACGTTGAATACATCGGCAGTAGCCGCCAACATAATTTCGGCGAAGATGAAATGAAAGGTTATACGGTGTTATACAATGACGGAAGCACTGAATTTATCCAGAATAAAATCAATCTCCGGTATAAAGTGATTGATGTCGATGCTGACCAAGTGGATATACATCTGACGGATTTATTGGACGAAATGAAAGCGGACGGGCATTACCGCACCAAGGTACGGATTCACACGACTTCCGTCCAGGCTTCCTCCATCCCTAAAGAAAAGCTACTCCATGCGGGAGCCTCTAAGGTGGAAATCATCACGGAAGAGACGGAAGCGGCGGACGTATCGGCTTCCAGCCTTTTTGAAAAGTTCGATACCCATAAAATCAGGGAAACCTACGAGGAGTTTTGCCGGGAAAAGGAAATAGCAGAGGTAGAACTCGGATTGTCTTATTTATCTAAAATAGATAGTGTATGTGGAAATTAAATAAAATAGCCGCCCGTAATCTTTGTGCCTTCCGGGAATTGAGTTACACCCTCCACCAGGGGGTTACTACCCTGATTTTCGGGGATAACCGGGACAATGAGAGCCAACGCAGCAACGGATCGGGCAAATCGGCCTTACTGGAATGTATAGCCATTGGTGTTACCGGCTCCCCGCTGCGAAAAATCAAGAACGAAGAAATCATCAACGATACAGCGGATGAATGTTACGTGATGCTGGAATTCAGTAATACCAGTTACAATGAAGTTTTTACCGTGGAACGGGAATTATACCGCAAGGGTGCTTCCCAGATACATTGTTCTATTGAGCGGGACGGTAAGCCGATAGATACGGACGAGGCTGTACAACATTCGGTGGATGCCTATGGAAAATATATTTTGGAAAAATTGGGTATTACCCGTGACGAGCTTTTTAACAATTTCGTGCTCTCGAAACATAAGTATGAGGATTTTCTGTCTTGTTCGGATAAGGAGAAGAAAGAAATAATCAACCGTTTCAGTAACGGCATTGTGGTGGACGAGGCTATCGAAAAGGTGTTGGAAGACATTGCACCGATTGAGGCCAGATTGCGGGATGCAGAGTTGGAACTCTCAGGAGTGGACGGGCGTATCGCAATGCTTACCGAGCAGATGGAGAAAGAAGAGAACAGTAAGGAGGAATGTGCCAGGAGTAAAGCGGAAAGAATAGCAGCCATTGAACAGACTATTACCGGGAAACGGGCATTTATCCGTGAGAAAAAGTTGGAATTGACTTCGTTGAGCAATGCCAGAACTGAAATATTACAGACCGATACTGAAATTCAGGGTTTGGAAAATTCAGACGAACCGCTGGATGATATTCTGGAGCAAGTGAAAATCATGGTATCGGCTTACGGTACATTGACAGACTGGAATGAGGTCATAGAATCCAAGAAAATACAATTGTCATCTGTCGAAAAGAACCTTGCGAACCACCAGATAAACCAAAAAAATGCGACGGACAAACAAGCCCGCCTAACGGATGCGTACACAGCCCTCGAATCGGAATACGCTCTTTTTACAAAACAGTACCAAACCCGTAATGAGGTTGTTGAGGAAGAATTGAAATCCCTGGGTATAAAGCTCCATAATTTAAGCCGTACCGGTGAAGAACTTCGTACTAAACGCCGCAATTTGTCGTCAGCCGTGGAATCGTTGAAAAACAAACTGGCCGGGACGATTACCTGTCCGGCTTGCAAACACCAATTCCTTGTTGCTGACAAGGAGTTTGATGTGATTGCCGGGCAACAGGAATTGTCAAAGAAGCAGCATTCGCTTGTCCTGATTGGGAATGAAATAGCCGAGGCCGAACAGCATTGTATTACGGTGGAGAAGCAACAACGCACGATAACTGCCGACCGTCAGGCTATCCGTCAAAAAAATGATGAATGGCAACAACGGTTGTCTACAGCCAGGAAGGATTTGCAGACCGCCACTTTTGAATTGGAAACAATGTCCCGTAAAGAAAAGCAAATCAGAGAAACAATCATTTCCCTGCAAAAGGATATTGAGGGGGTACGCCGTAAGATTTTCGATGAAGCCTTCGAACTGATCGATGCGGCTTACCGCACCAATGAACGAAAGAAATTGACTATTAATGACGAGGTTACGGCTGCCGAGTCGTCTATTGAGACGCTGCGTGCTACCATTTCTGAAATCAGCAATTCCTCTCCGGACGAAATCATTGAGTCGCTGCGTGCGTCATTAAAGAATTACCGGAAGAAATCGGAGGAGATATTGAACGCCAAAGATAAGATTGAACAGACGTTGAAGCAATTGCAAGAGCAGGAACAACGTTTCAACCAGTTTAAATCGTATCTGGCGAATACGAAAATAGAAGCACTTTCAAAAATAACGAATGAGTTTCTGGCAAGTATCGGTAGCGATATACGGATTCAGTTTTCGGGTTACACGGTGTTGAAGACAGGCAAGTTACGGGAGAAAATTTCGGTGACGTTAGTCCGTGACGGGGTGGATTGCGGCAGTTTCGGAAAATTCTCGGAGGGGGAAAAAGCAAGAGTGAATTTGTCCTCCATCCTGGCTATGCAGAAGCTGGTGAACAGTAATTGCGAGGGTGACAAGGGACTGGATCTGTTGGTGCTGGACGAGATACTGGCCGCCGTGGATGAAGAAGGGAATATGAAGATGTTTGAATCGTTGAACCGGTTGGGTATTACAGCGCTGGTCGTGTCGCACGGGCACGTGAGCGAAGCCTATCCGCATACACTTGTTATCCGTAAAGAGCATGGTGAATCAAGGATTGTACAGTAAGGGGCCTTTGACACGCGCTGAGGTGCTCGGGTTGGATATAGCCACGATGTGCGGCTATTATTCCACCCATGAATGTGGCGCCTGGAATTTCTATGAATCGAAGGCCCGCAATGACAATAAGCAGCATAAGGCGTTCCGGGACACACTGATGGGTTTTATCCGGCAGCATGGCATTCGTCAGGTGGTTGCAGAAGATATTAACGTGAACAATCATTTCACGGATATGCGCAAGTTAGCGGAGCTCCGTGGTATCCTGCTGGAAGTTTGTGACGAACTGGATTTGCCCGAACCGGCTTTTATTAATGTGGCTACGGTGAAGAAGTTTGCCACGGGTAACGGCCGGGCGACGAAGATTGATATGATTAACGCCTGTGTCACGAAGTATGGCTACCGCCCCCGGACGGACGACGAGGCGGACGCTTTCTGGATTTATACCTACTACTGTCATAAATACCGGATATAGGCGGGGATTTGCCCGGCTTACGGTGTAGTCTGAACAAACCCGGACGCTTTGTGTCGGTCATCTAATTTTCTCTATCACTGGCTGCCGGAACTCGCTGCGCTCAAACAGCCGGCAACCGGACGTTCAGAAAAAACAAGACGACACTCGCCAGTCGCTATTGATGGTCCGTTCAGACTACACCGTAAGCCTACGGAAGTGGAAAACAGTAAGGAACGGCTGTATCCAAGAAAGGGATAGAGAACGTGTAAAATGAATTTTTAAGATTATGAATTGACGCTAATTAGCTGACAGATTGAGACGAAGTTTAAGTTCAATTTCATGTTGGCAAGAGCGTGAAAAAACAGACTTTACCATCCGAACGTGATTTAGATCCGAAGTCGGTGAAACGACGGACGGAACTATTCACCCGATATATTTTACCGCATAAGCGATTAATATATAGTATTTGTATCAAGTTTACTTTTGAGGAGTGTGATATAGAAGATAATTACAGCGAAGTGCTGGTGAATTTTTACCGGTACATCGAAACTTATAATCCGGAACGGCCACTGAAAAGCTGGATTTACGCGGTGGCTCAACGCCACGTGTATGATTTGAATAAGCGGAATACGGGTTTGAAGGCAAGCGATAACGTGGATGTATCGGATTTGCCGGATTTGAACGAGGGTGACCAGGTGAGTTGTAATTGTATGGGCATGGATAATTATGAGCAGTATTACAACGATGATATTCTGGAAGCACTGGATCAATTGACACCTATTCATAAGGAGGCTTTGTTGTTGCAACAGGCCGGATATAAGATGGAGGAAATCGTGGAGATTTCTTTCCAGAACGGGAATTTGAAGACTAAGAATATGGATACGATTAAGAGCCGTATTTTCTTAGCGAAGAAGCAAATGAGAAGTTTACTAACCCGTGACGGTCATGCAAAGCAACAGTAAATTAATGAGCCGTTTGTTTACGGTGTTGATGCGACGCACGGTGTTGCCGGGGTTTGTTTTCCCGGGCGGTAAGGTTGCGGAACGACGGGTTGATGCTTGTTTAGGGTATCTATCGCTTACGTTTGGAACGGTGGGGCTGGAACGCATTGTAGATTTTTGTATTTGCCAGGTGTACGCTGTTTCAAGGTTTACACCGGACTACTTGTTGAAATGGAAGTTGAGCCATTCTTTCGGAGAACGTGCGTGTGTGCGTTTTGTCACCCGTAAGCCCGGACAGAAGTATTATGAAGACCGATGGCTGAAAGAGCACAGCCTTACCCGTGAGTATTTGCTGGGACTTATCGAAGACCGGCAGGTGCATCCTTATTACCGCTTTATCAATCCTACCTGGGAAGAGCATACGAAACGGCGTGCCGTATCGACGGAAGCCGGTTATTATATCTGTGCCGCTTCGACATTGCTTTGGACGCCTTTTTCTGTTGCCTGCCGGATGTGCCGTTTTTCGGATGCCTGCCAAAATAGAACCCGGCATTTTTACCCGGAGCTTTACCGTATCCGGGTAGCCGAATATCAAGCAAAGGAGGACGGGAATGAGTAAGACGAAAAGTAATCCGTTGAGCGTTGAGTTTCTGTATGAGTTATACGCAACCGCCATGTTGCATGAACCGGTGTGTGGTGTTCTGGTGCAATATATGGAGAAAGAGTATCTGCCGGACCGTTCTTTCCAGCGTATTCAAGAAGTGTTGGCGAACCATTTCCGCAATTATAATACGCCGCCATCCTATGCGATTTTGTCGCAGGCTTTCCATGAGGATTACGATGCGATAGAGTTAATCAATACTTTTCAGGAGTATGAAGCGGATGCCAACCCGGAAGTGGTGCTCGACATGCTGGAAACTTATATAAAAGGTGTCCGGTTGCAATCGGTGTACAACGAGGTAGGCAAGCTGTATAACCAAAGCAAGCAGGACAAGGCAGAGGCATTATTAAGGGAATATGCAGAATGGTTGTCGGGGTTTACGCTGAAATCCTCGGCATTTGTGGATGTGGGTAAAACTTTTGTAGCCCGTTTCCGTCAGAACCAGGCCCGTGAGATTGAGGAACAGCAATCGGCTTTGCCCCAGGTTACCCGGTTTTATATCCCTTACGTGGATGCCCTAAATGCCGGACGAAATTTGCGGGGACAACTCACGTGTTTTTTAGCAAGTACCGGTGTCGGGAAATCGCATATTGTGAAGTATATCGGCACCCGTGCCAATGTAGATGACGGTTTGCACGTGCTCCATTTCCAACTCGAAGGTTCGGAAGAGGAAGCACTCAATGCCTATTCTGGAAGCCTGATAGCCAAAAATGCTTATTACTTTGAGCGGGGAAAAATTTCAGAGACCGAGATGCGGCGCTATGAAAAGATGGTCGAGGCGTTGAGCGGCAGCATAACGGTGCGTTGCTTTCCCCGGTTCAATGCCAGGGTTTCAACGCTGGATATAAAAAACGGTATTGTGGAGTACCGGAAGAAGACCGGGCACTCTCCGGACGTAGTAATTATCGACAGTATGGATTTGCTGACGGATGCCAGCCGCCGGGTTTGGAATGCCGAATATGAACGGAGTAAACGGATTGCCGTTGCGAACGACTTGAAGGACCTCGCGGCAGACGAAAAAGTATGGATGATTGTGACCTATCAGGCTACCATCGAGAACAGAGATTGGTTAAATGACGAAAAAAACGTGCTGACTGAATACAATTGCAGCGAGGCCAAAGGTTTGTCCCGTCCCTGCACCCATTTGATTAGTCTGAACCAGTCGTCTGCGGAACGGAACGAGGATGTGATGCGGTTACATATTGCCAAATCCCGTTTTTTCAAAAAGGGCGATACGATTAAGATTGCTACGAATTATGACGATGAGGTATTTTTCGATGCCCAGCGTAGTTTAACCTTAAACCGCTGACGACATGGCTCTATCGAGACAAGAAACCGATTTCCTGATTGAAGAGATAAGCCGCCATCTGGGAGCCAAACGGGACGGTGCGGGTAAAAACCTGATAGCCCGTTGCCCGTATTGCGGGAAAGAAGGCAAGTTTGGCGTGTATATCGGCAAAGAGACACTGCGCAAGAAGCCTTTTATGAGCCACTGTTTCAGTTGCGGACGTTCGACACAGACACTCGAAAAGTTGCTGGAAGAAATCGGGCGTCCGGATTTGATGGTGACACCGACGGCAGACCTGACCACTCCGCTCGACACGAACCTGTTGTTTCCGCTCGATATGGAGGAAGAGGTAGACGATACACTGGGGATTGTGGAATTGCCGGACTTTTATACACAGGTGTACACGCATCCTTATCTGAAATCGAGAGGGTTCTGTTATGACGATTACGATTATTTTGAAGTCGGTACGACGGGAAAACTAAATTTCCGGTTTACCGATTACGTGATATTCCCGGTTATCGACAGCGGCGATGTCGTGGGTTATGTTGCCCGCCATGTCTGGCCGAAAGATGAAATCGATACTTATAACCGGAAAGCCAAACGTCGGGGTGAGTACCCGATCCGGCGGTTCAATAATTCCACGGAGAATGATTTTGTGCGGTTGCTTTATAACTACGATTCGATTATTGAAAATGAAACCGATACGGTGATTATCGTGGAGGGTATTTTCGATGTGGTTGCCCTGGTGCGTAAACTGGATTTATATGACAACTCCCATATTGCCGTGGTTGCCACTTTCGGAAAGAAGATTTCCCTTACCCAAATTTATAAGTTGCAAGTGAAAGGTGTCCGCACGGTGGTCATCGGTTATGACGGGGATGCAGTCGCGGCCATCAAACAGACCGCTACGGAATTAGCACCCTATTTTGAGGTGTTTGTAGCTGATATTCCCAACCCGGAGAAGGATTGGCAAGACCTTTCTTTTGAAGAGATATTCGAGATTTTTGCGGAGAGGTTGAAAACACCTATTGAATATAAATTATCCAAATTACAAGAATAATGGAAGAATTAACAGCATGGCTGGATGCTAACCGAATAGCGTACCGGCAAATAGATGACGAGGTGGTTGAGATAGAAGATTTCGGGAAGGTGTTTTTAGCAGACCTTTCGGGAGTGAGTTCTATATTCAAGGGCGACGAGGGGAACATCCGTTTTAATTTAATGGAGAACCCGTCCGTACTGATGGAAGAAGATATTTTTTATGCGGCCTTTGCTTTTGGCAAGAATTGGTACTATTTCGATTTGCGGGAGGAGTTTCGTTTCAAGCTGCTGAAATATGCAGGCAAACGTCAGCCTACCCGGTTGAACATACCGTATGTCAATCTGGGGGTGCATACCGGTTACGAGTTGTTGAACGGTTCGGGTGAGCTGGCAGACTGGGTACGTAAAGCGAAATACCTCGGTCATACGGCTATCGGTATCTGCGATTATAATACGATGGGTGGCACATTGAATTTACAGAAAGCATGTTCCGCAGCCGGATTAAAACATGTTTTCGGGTATTCGTTCCGGCTTCGCCACGGGGATGAAACGGTTGAAATGAAATTGTATTGCCAAACCCAAAATGGACTCCGTAACCTGTTGCGCATCCAAAAGGCGGTAATGGTGGATAGTGAGGAGCATACGCTGACGCTCGGGCAACTTACCGACCATGCCGGGGGAAATGTGCTGGTGTTCGGGAAACGTTCGGGGTTTTGGCTGAAAACGCATTGGGAGGCTGTCGAAAAATTGAAAGCGGCCTTCGGTAAACTGTATTTTCAAGTGGATTTAACAGAGTATAAAGCGGAACGCCTTGATGTAGAGGTGTTGAAATCGGTAGCTTGTTATTTTGAAAATTTTGCTGATCCGTTCACCTTTTCATTCGAGATAGAGCCTATACTAATATGTGACAATTACTATCTGGACGGGGATGATGCCCGGAATAAGATTGTTCTGAACAAAATAGCTACCGGTGCGGCGCATGAGCAGAGCGACGAACAGTTCTTTAAGGATATAGACGAACATTTTTCAGTGATTGAGCCGTTGTTCGATAGTGAGAAATGGGATGTAAAAGCCTTGTTTGAACGGATGTGCCGGAATACGGTTGAGATTGCTGAAGGAGCTGATGCGGGATATGAGACTGAACGGAATTTTATGCCGAGGTATGATATGACAGCCGAGGAAAAAACGAAATACGGCGACCGGCACAGCATGTTTATATCCTTATTGGAAGAAGGCTTTCAGCGGTTAGTTCCGAAAGGCGAAGAAGTCGTTTACCGGAAACGATTGGAGCATGAGATTTACATTTTGGAATCGACCGACAATGTGGATTACATGCTGGTTCAGTACGACACGGTAAACTGGGCCCGGAGTAATGGCATTCTCGTCGGCTGCGGACGTGGTTCTGCGGGAGGATGCCTGGCTCTTTACCTGATGGGGATAACCCTGATAGACCCTATCAAGTATGACCTGCTTTTTGAGCGTTTCCTGCTTCCCGAACGTGCCGGGCTTTATCCTGCCCAAGCGACACTACTCGCCGGAGAATTGCAGTCGGATAAGTATGTGGAGTTTGAACTGGAAAACGGTAAAACCGTCCGTTTCGACCGGGATGCGCAATTACTTGTCGTGCGGGATGAAGAAGAGGTGATAGTATATGCCGATGAATTGAAAGATGGTGACGATGTAGTGTTCGACCATAAAGATTATTTGTGGACGATTAACTATATAAACCATGTTCCATCCGACCGAGATAGACAATAACATTTTTCTGTACCACGGCGACTGCCTTGACGTGTTACCTTCTCTGGCTGCCCGGGGAGTGAAAGCCGATTTAATTCTTGCCGATCCCCCATACGGCACAACACATTGCCGTTGGGATTCGGTGATTGATTTTCCACTGATGTGGAATGCCATACGCGGCGTATGCCGTGACCGTACTCCGGTGCTTCTTTTCTGCCAGCAACCTTTCACAAGTGCATTGGGAAATTCAAACCTGCGGCGTTTGCGGTATAGCTGGGTTTGGGAAAAGACTACGGCTACCGGTTTTTTAAATGCGAACCGGATGCCCCTGAAAAGCCATGAGGACATATTGGTCTTTTATCACAAGTTACCTCTTTATCATCCCATCAAAACAGCGGGACACAGCCGGAAGGTAGTGGCTTCCGTGCATCGTCGGAAATGCAGCCAAGGTGACATATACCGGGAACACGGGTTATACACGGACTATGACAGCACGGAACGATATCCCCGGTCAGTATTGAAATACAGCACGGACAAACAGACCTGTTACCTGCACGCTACCCAAAAGCCGGTTGCTTTGCTGGAGTATTTTATCCGTACCTATACCAATGAAGGTGATTTGGTGATAGATTTTGTGATGGGCAGCGGCTCGACGGGAGTTGCCTGTCGGAACACGGGCCGACGGTTTATCGGTATCGAGAAGGAGGAAGCCATTTTTCAAATAGCTAAAGAAAGATTGACCTTATGAAGATAAAGCATGTAAGTATAAGACAAGAAATGAATCCGGTTCAGGTGCTGGATTGTTCGGTAAGTGACGGTTACCGTCAGGGTCCCGGCGGTACACTCGCCGATGTGGATATAGACTTCCAATCCGACCGCCGTCAGGAAGTGAAAGAGTATCTGGAACGGCGTTATAATATCAACGGGAAACAGCGGGTATTTTCTGCCGGGACTTTGACTACCTTGAAAATCAAAGCCGCCATCAAAGACGTGGCACGTGTACACCGGGTCCCACTGAATATTGTGAATTATATCACATCGATATTCGATGATGACAGGATGACCTGGACGGACTTGTTTAAACTGGCGTTTACTAATAAGAAGGTGAAGAAGTTTATTACGGACTATCCGCAAGTGATTGAGGACATCCGCCCTTTGATGGGCCAGCCCCGTTCGGGTTCTATCCACGCCTCGGCTATCTTAATTACGCCGGAGCAAAAAGACGGTGCAGAAATGGAATGTTTCGATTACACTCCCCTAAAAAAGGTAGATGACGTGTTGGTGTCGGAACTGGACGGCTACTCGCTGGATGAAGTGGGTCTGCTGAAAAATGACTGTCTGGGAATTAAGGAGCTGTCGAAAATCCAATCGACTATAAACGAATGTAACCGGGTATATGATGCCGGATTACGGTTTGACGATATTGTGAAAGGCGGACTGGACGACGAGAAGACTTATCGCTTGCTTTCAGACGGGTTTACCCAGAATGTATTTCAGTTTTCATCAAAAGGGATGACTAAGTTCCTGATGGATATGAAACCGACGAATATTCACGACCTGATTGCGGCCAATGCGCTTTACCGGCCTGCCACTATTGAGGCGGGTTCTACTGAAAGGTATTTAAACTGTAAACGAGGTGATGTGGCTCCGGTCTATCTTTGGGGAACGTATGAGGCTCTGAAAAACACGTATGGGCAACTATGTATAGCTGAAGATTCCGTGGTTCGGACGAAAGAGGGTAATAAGCCCATACAACAAGTCAGGGCGGGTGACTATGTGCTGACTGAGGATGGAACGTATCAATATGTCAGTTGTATAATGTGTAAAGGGGAAAAACAGACCATACGGGTTCGTACTACTCATGGGGAGGAACTGGTCTGTACAAAAGACCACAAGGTCTTGACTCAATACGGTTGGGTTGAATCCGGTGAGCTTATTCCAAAGAAACACCTGATAAAAGGATTTTGGATGTCGGACGAAGCAACAGAAACGGGAACTTTGAAGGATTGGTGTTTGGGGATTTATCTGGCGAATGGTTCGTATGCGCCAACCGGCACACCTTCAATAGCTTGTCGCAATAAAGCAGAAGCGGAAACCATAGCAGGAATATTCGATGAATGCTTCGACCTGAATAGTGTCGTTTATTTTTGTACCCGCTGTTGGTATGTTCGATTGACTTATACAAAAGATTCATGGTCAAACCATACCCGTCCGAATCCATTTAAAGAGTATTTAAAGTTTATCGGACTGGATGAATGTCTGTCTTATGACAAATTTATTCCAATAAAGCCTACTTTAATGTTATTATCCGGCTTTTTTGAAGGTGACGGTTGTATGAGTAACGGATTGGTCAGGATTGTCAATCCGTATATGGCCAAACAGATTTTTTATGCTTTACAATCTTTTAGGATACCCTCTTCCTATTTTGAAACTTATGAAAACGGACAGAAGGTAAACTGTGTAAAATTTGGGGATAATGCTACTAAAAAATTACAGTATGTATTTAAGAAACGCTTCACGGATATTTCCAAACGTAGTTGTGGCTGCCGTGTTCCGTCCATGTACCTCAATACTGTGGATTTTAAGAAATTGCAATCAAAATATAATGCAAAATACCTACGCAGCCGGATGAAGAAAAATATTCCTTGTTATTTGCAGACCATAGAAAGATACGGTGGTAGTTGCGAGCATGATGTGTGGGGAATGGTTTTAAGCGTAAAAGAAGATGGAATCAAAAGGACATACGATATTTCTGTTGAGAATAATCACAGTTTTTGCGTGGGAGGTTTGGTCGTTCATAATTGCTACCAAGAACAGGTTGCCCAAATAGCCCGTGAATTGGGAGGCTTTTCACTTGGTGAAGGTGTAAATCTGCTAAAACTTATCTCTAAAAAACGCACAGATAAGATCCGTGCGATGAAAGAAAAATTTATAAAAGGTGCTAAAGTGAGTGGTTGCCCGAAAGAAGATGCTTTGCAGGTCTGGGACATGATAGAACTATCCGGTTCTTATTTATTTAACGCCTCCCACGCTACTGCATACGCAATCACAGCTTATACAGGCGCCTGGTTAAAAGCCAATTATCCGACGGCGTTTTATACGGTAGCCTTGCAATGGGCAGACGATAAAGAGATACCCGCTTTGATGTCGGAAATGGAGCAATGCAGTTCGGCGATGATTGTGCCGCCCGACGTGAATGTTTCCGAAGCCCAATTTTTCACGGACTATGCTACCGACGAAATATTCTGGTCACTCACCCGGATTAAAATGCTGGGGAAAAAAGCGGTGGACTGCATTATCGAGGAACGGGAACGCAACGGGGCTTTTCTTTCCATCGAGAATTTTATTTTCCGGATTTTCCGCTATAAGTTAAAGAAATATGAGTTTTGGGATGATCCGGATAATGCCGAAGAATCTACCCGTGTGCCCGTGAATGCCCGCCATGTCAAGAATATGATTCTTGCGGGATGTTTCGACAATATAGAAAAGGTAAAGTCCGTGACAGACCGGTATGACATTCTCAGCCGTGCCGCCCGTGAACTGGGGTTTGAACTGGCAGACAAGGATTTTCCGGACGAGTTAATCAGCAAGCATTATTTCTGGTCAATGCAACAGATTGCCGTTTCGGGTATTGGTTCGATAGATTACCGACGGATTTTTGACGGTTCGGAACTGAAAGCGAAAGTGAAGGGGAAAGCCTCTTACATGGAATTGCGGCGGGCTTTTGATGCTGACAATGAGGGAAAACGAATTGTTGTCTGCGCCACGGTCAGCGAGTCCGAAGAGAAAGCCTATAAAGACAAGATGACGGGCGAACAAAAGAAGTTTGCCAAAATCATGCTTCAACAAAATAACGATATGATGGAACTGGTATGCTGGTCTGATTTTCTGCAAAATTATCCGGCCCCTATCGGAAGCCTTAAAAATAAAGTGATTATCGTGTCGGTGGTTATCAAGTATAGTGATTACTCCGGCGCAAATAGTTTGACGACTTATAAATCATCTTTAATTCAAGTAATGTAATGCAACCTACGATTATTGCCATTGTGGGCGCTTCGGGTTCGGGCAAGACCTATCTGTCGAAGCTGCTCCAGGATGAATTGAATGTTTTTAGTATTATCAGCCATACGACACGTCCCAAACGAACGGACGAAACGCATGGAAAGGATTATTATTTTATCCGGAATATCCAGATTTTTCCTTTCTGCGATATGCTGACACATACCAAGTTTGGAGGGTATGAATATTTTGCATTGCGCGACCAGGTTCCGCCCGAAGGGTATTGTACATACGTTGTGGACGAAAGTGGTGTGCAGGCGTTGAAGAAACTTCACGGACATCGTTTCAGGATTGTTACGGTGCTGGTGCGCAGTAACTATGAAACGTTGGTTGCCAGGGGTATCGACGAGGAGCGGATTTTCCGGGACAGAACCCGTAAGCAACTGCCGGAAGCCTTTTATGATTTCGTGATTGACAATGACGGTTCTTTGACGGAGTATGAAGAAACGATTCGTGACATGTATCAAAAAATACGTTTATGGCAGCCCCAAAAGTAGAATCGAAAATTTATACCGCCGTTGTTTTGGACTTTGAGACGGGCGGGCTGAACTGTGTAGACTGTGCCTGCACGCAGCTTGCTATGCAGGCTGTGCGGCTGGATAACTGGGTAGTGCTGGAACGATATGCAAGGTATATCGCTCCTTACCGGAAGCTGGATATAGGCGGCGCACCGAAACGCAAGGTACTTAAAACCCGTAAGGCTCTTGTTCAGGAAGATGCCGGTATATCGATGAAGTATGAACCGGTGGCATTGACTTATTCGGCTATTACGATGGATATGCTTTATAACCAAGGGGTTGATTTGAAGGAAGTGGCGCAGGATGTGATTGAGTTCGGCAAACGTAATACCCTGTCGAAGGGACAACAATGTAAGCCAATACTGATTGGTCAGAATATCACGTTTGACATCGGGTTTCTCCAACAATTGATAGCCTACGCCGGGCTGATGCCGGAATTTGAGAAGGTGTTTGCCGGAAAGGTGGATTTCTACGGGAATTTCCAACCGCACTACGTGGATACGATAGACCTCGGCAGGTTCGCTTTCGCCCATCTGCCGGATGTAACCTCGTACAAGCTGGAGATACTTTCCGAGCGGCTCGGTATCGAGCTGGACGATGCGCACGATGCCGGAGCCGATGTGACCGCTACTTTGAATGTGGCGGCGGTCTGCTCTGCCCGGTTACGGCAGGAAGGTGGCGGGGATATTTGTATTCAGAAAAAGGAAAAGACACGTGCTCACTTTAAAATTTAAGTCTTGTGACTTTTTTATATTTCTGTCTTCTCTTTCAGTAGAGAATATTATTTTATTAATGTATAACTGATTGTATAATACTTACATAATGGACGAACAACAGAAAACAGAAGATACGGTTGTTTTCAAAGCCGACGACCGGATGACCTACGGAGCGATGAATTATGACGGTACGGAACTGATGGCCGTCATTTCAGGCTACGACCTGAACATTGCTTTTAACATGCGTACCATCAACTCACTGGCAGATGCCGAAGCCGCTGCTAACGCTCTGGCCGATGTTTTCTACGAGGTACTGATGGAGCAATTAATTGAAGAAAAGTCGTATCTGGTTAAACCCTCCGGAGGAGAAAAGACTATTCCGTGATAAAGAAACACACAGTCTCTTATTTGCATGGGGCTGTTTCCGACGAAAGAATAATCATGGAAGAACAAGAAAAAGATATAAAGCTGACAGATGCCGAAAAGGAATTTTGCGAGTTGTTCGTCAATGGGGACAAAGAATTTGCCGGGCAAGCAACGGCGTGCTACAGGGAGGTGTTTGGAGAAAATAAGAAAAACCTTTCCCTGGCTGCACGCCGTTTGCTTGTCAAATCGCATATAGCTTCTTGTATCAGTGAATTGCTGGAAGAACGAAAGATTGAAACGGAAGCTATTGCCGTAAAACTGCAAGTGGCTGAAACGCTGAAATCGGTGATGGCAGAAACCGCCAAGAACGAGTATATCGACAAGTTCGGGGTTGCCCTTTCACCCGCGTCGCTCAGGGCGGTTTCGGTGAATGCCGCAAAAGCATTGATGGAACTTTATCCTATCAAGCATTCGCAAGAGGATAAGAAGAAAGGCGACGGCGGCGGTAATATCATTTTTAATGTCGTTGTTCCTCAAACCCCACCGCCCCATGAAGAAGATTAGTAGCCGGAATATGGAGCGGATTATTTATATCGCTCTGATTGTTATCCTGGTGATATTCGGGATATTCAAAGATAGCGCAGGGGCTGAAATGCTTATCCGGGCTGTTAAAGATGCTTTTTCGATTTTAATACAATAATTACTTATGACTACAGTCAAAGATTTTTTTGCAGACAATTACCGCTCGCTGTTCGTGATATTCTCGTTTATCATCACGATTTATGTGCAGCATATCACTAACACTTCCCGAATTGCCGAACTGACAGACCGGTGTTCTACACTGGAAATAAAAATAGAAGACCAGTACGAGAAGATAGACGCAATCAAGCTCGACAAAGCGGTATTCGAGGCTACGATGACGCAGTTCGTGTCCATTCAAGCCGACCTTCGGGAAATGCGCGGCGATATTAAGGAATTGCTCAAGCATCAATGAGAATGGTACTTATCCTGTTTGCATTTGGGCTGATACCCGCATCGGTGTTTTCCCAGTCGTTGTTTGAACAGTCGGTGGATTGTATTAAACGGTACGAGGGACTACATACAGCCCAGCATCATCCCTATGTGGGTTACGGGCACAAGCTGGTGGCAAACGAAACGTTTACGGCTGAAATGAGTGAGGCATGTGCAGATTCGTTGCTGCGTGCGGATTTATTAAACCGATGTGCCGTGTTCCGCAGTTTTGGACGGGATTCACTGCTTCTTGGTATATTGGCTTATAATGTGGGTGAAACCCGCGTGATGAAAAGCCAGTTGGTAAAGAAACTCCGTAGCGGATGCCGGGATGTTTACCGGGAGTATGTCAGTTTCCGACTGATAAAAGGAAAGGTGTCTGTGGTTCTGGAACGCAGGCGAAAAGAAGAGTTTAAGCTATTGTTTAATGATTAAAGAAGAATGGTTATGATAGTGGAAGGTAGTCAGATTACTGTTGTTCCCTCACCGGAATTGACCGAAATCCACCTGGATGGTTTGTTGGGTGAGACGGGTATTGTCCTGGAAGACCTGACAGATAGCGTAAGAAAATGCAAGGGGTACATGGTTTTGTTCCCCGAAATGTATAAAGATGAATTTGTCTGGTTTGTTCCTCAAAAGTCGGCTTATGAATAGAAGGACAGGTATTTTATTAGTGGTTGTAGCGGCGCTCGCCGGTATGGTGTGGTTGCAGCAACGGAAAGTTGTGAGGTTGAAAGAGGAACGGGACCGGCACGAACAAAACAGTGATGCCCTGCTCTCGGATTTAAAACGGTGGCAGGTGGATTCGGCAACCATGGCAACGGATGTGAAAACACTCCGGTTAAGCATGGATGAATTGGAGCGTTACCGGGCTGATGATCTGGCAAAAATCAAACAGATGGGGATTAAGATTAAGAACCTCGAAGCGGCTGCCAAACACCAGATTGAGGTTGATGCCCCGATTCGCGCTACGGTACGTGATTCGGTGGTAGTACGCGATTCGATTGCCGTTCGTATTCAGGCTGTGTCGATGATGAATCCTTTTATCCAGTTGCACGGGGTTATCGAGAGGGATTCGCTGGTTGGTTCGGTACACCTTCCCGTGACGTTGAGGCAAGCCGTGTGGATTGAGTATAAACGACGGTGGTTGTTCTGGAAGAAGGTGAAAGCCGTGCATCAGGTTATCACGACGGATAATCCATACGTGGAAGTGAAGTATTCGGAATATATTAACATTCAAAAATAGAGAACTATGTTTGCAAACAAATCATTTCAAGGCCGTATCGAGGAGGCTAACAAGGTATTCGTTTCTGCCCTCGAAAAATTAAGAGCCGTACAATCGGATATTTGTAACCGGATAACCGAGAATAAAAATCAGATACAAAACCTGAATGTAGAGAATGAGGAACTGGAGAGTATGAAATCCCAGACGGAGAAGCAGATTACGGAGATTGGGAAGTTTATCGGGTAATTTATAAACAAGATTAAAAAAAACGTTGCACTATCAAAATGCAACGTTTTTTTTCATAATGTCAATTTTGCTAATACTGTTTATATGATTTGATTTAGTTTTTGAATATAAATAGACGTCCTTTCTACAGATAAAAATGCTATTGAATTTTGAGCAAAATACTCTGAGTGGAATAGTCTACATTCGGATTTATCACATACTATATTATTTATTTTTGCTTCATTTACCAAAACTTCATAACAGGGACTAAATGTGTTTCCGCTTTTCCAATAATGTCGGCACAAGGAATCAAACATATCGGGGTATGTTTCATTCATTCCTAATTTCAGGGCTAAAGTGAGACTGTCTAATGTATTCATATCTCCCCTATATACGATATTATGGTTGTGGCAACTCACGGCATATATGATAGCATTACCATGGTATATTTTACTTGAAAAAATTAAAGCATCCTTTAATTCAAAAAATAAAAATAGAAAGTTTCGTCTATCTTGACCTTGTACTTTGGCGAGAGTTTCTTCCATTTCTTTTTTATATTCTATAATATCCCCTTTAGGTATATTATTCAAATATTCTCGATATTGTCCAGTAGGCTTAATAACAGCATCTTGCTCTAATAAAGGATTATCACCTGACTCTACTCTGAATAAAAAGTTTTTCATATTTCATATTATATTTTTCCAAAGATAGTGACTTTTAAAATATTAGGCGGCGTTTTTAGCTAAAAACAACTTTCAAAAGACAATAGAACTATTCTTCGGATGTAATTCAAACTATATCTGAAGATGAAACTTTTACTGAAACGAAAATTTAAGGGACCGGAATATACCATCGGTGACCTTTTTATCGACGGGAAGTTCTTCTGCAATACGCTGGAAGATACCGTCCGGATTTTGCCACTGCTTTGCCCTGATACCCCACAAGGTATCAAATGTCGATGCAAAGAGAAGGAATATGCCCGCACCGCTATTCCTGCCGGGTGCTATAAAGTGACTATGACACGTAGCCCACGCTTTAAACGGATCTTACCTTGCCTGCACGATGTGCCGCACTTTTTGGGTATTTTAATCCATCCGGGAAACGATGCGGAAGATACAGAGGGTTGCATATTGGTAGGTAAGAACAGTGTAAAGGGGAAAGTCCTGGAATCCCGTGCCACTTCTGACAAGTTGAATGAGATTTTAAGCCGGGAGAAGGAAATCACTATCACTATTGAGTAATGGGGAAAAACCGGAAATTAAAGGCTCCCGAACAGCTTCACATTGATTTCTGTCCGTCCCCCAAACAATACGAACTCTGGAAGTTATTGCAACCGGAGTGCCCGTTGTGCGGGGGCACTATCCGGCAACAACTGATCGGTTACGATATTAACCATAATCCGCAATACAAGCCGTTTTGTTACCAATGTAACAATATGAATGTTCCTCAGCTTGTGCTGGGTGGCGGAGCCGCAGGCGGTGGTAAATCGTACATCGGTAGTGTCTGGATTGTGAGTAGTTGCCTCCGGTTTGAAAATATCCGGGCGGTGGTCGGTCGTAAAACGTTGAAATCACTGAAAGAATCGACGTGGAATACGATTCGGATGATTGTCAAGAAATGGGGACTGGTTGAGGATGTTCATTACAGGGTGAACAATATTGAGGGAACATTGACATTCTGGAATGATTCGGTGATTATAATGAAGGAACTCGCCGATATTCCCAGTGATCCGAACTTTGAAAGGTTCGGTTCTTCTGAATATACTATTGGATTTATCGACGAGGTAAGTGAAATCTCGCAGCGTGCTGTGGAAGTCTTGTTTTCCCGTTTACGCTGGCGGACACACGAAACGTTCATGGTATCTAAATTACTACTGACGACCAATCCTACGACTAACTGGGTGCGTAGCCGATTCGTGCAGGACGACAACGGGGATAAAGCAATTCTTCGGGAAGGTGAGTTTTATGTGCCTTTCAGTGTGTTCGACAATCCGGACATCGCCTTCCGGCAGACCTACGAGGCTGCCCTGAATAAGATTTCAGACCAAGCAACAAAAGAAAGACTATTGTATGGGAACTGGGATTTCGTGGAGTCGAACGATATGGCTGTTTACAACAAGTTTGACGGCGTTAAACATTTGATTGCCGGTTTAAAAGAACGTGTGTACGATCCGACCAAACCTTTGATTACCGTATGGGACTTCAATGTAGCACCGCAGATGTCCGTGTTGCTTGCACAAATCGATTACGAAAAGAAGAAGGTGTACATCCTGGAGGAGGTATTGGGCAAACCACAGGATAAGGAAAATAACACTCCTGCACTGGCCCGACGGATGCAACAAAAACTATATCGGGAAAAACATATTGGCGGAGTGGACGTAACAGGTGATCCTTCGGGATTGCAACGTTCTACGGCCACAGAGGACGGTATCAATAACTACACGGTTATTCTCGATACTTTGGGAAAAGGCGTTCTTCGTCCGAAGCTAAAGTTACTCAAAAAGCAACCCCCGCAAGTGATTCGTTGCGGATTTGTCAATGAGGTATTTACAGGATATAACGGATGGACGGTAGAAATAGACCTGAAATGCCGGAAACTGACCGAGGATATGATTTACCAACAGAAAAATGAAGACGGCACGAAGGCGAAGCATAAGGTAACAGATGCGAAGACCGGGATGAAGTTCGAGAAATACGGTCATCTGTCGGACTGCCTGGATTATCTGCTATGTTATTATCTCCGGGATAGCTGGTATAAGTATAAGAGCGGCGATAATAACAGTTCAGTGGTTACTACCGCCGTAATTCAAGAAGGATTTAATTATTAAACGAATATGTATAGACGATTTTTAAACGATTCAGACTATCTGGGAATTATCACGGCAGAAGCCCTTTCCCAAATGACACGCAATAATCCGGAACGGTTTATCCAGGCGGAGGAGTCCGCAGAAATGAGTATTACCGAATATCTCAGCGAGAATTACGAGATAGAACAGGAATTGAACCGGGGGAAATACATCGCCGAATACGACCGACGGATAACCTTTCCAGTAGGCGCCTATATTTATCAGGAAGGGCGTATCTACGAGGTTATCCGCTCGATTAGCGGCTATAAAGCACCGGCTACAATGATATTCTGGGAAGAACACGACGATTTTAATCTCAATGTGGATGAAGTGGTCCGGTATTCGCAGTTTGCCACTTATCATACTGGGGATATTGTGAAATACAATGATGCGGTTTTCCGTTGTATGGAAGATAACGGGTTTCAGTTCGGGAATATCCGTATTCCAATGGTTGTCGGGTGGCAGGAGAAAGAAACCGCCGAATGGTTACCGGTTCCGTATGAAGTATGGGATGTGGTGTCGTTTGAGGGAGCTTTTTATGCGTTGCTGACACTGGAAGGCTTTGACAACAATATCAACCCGATGGAGTCGGATTGTTGGGGGGCTGTAGCTGACTATGATCCGAATTATAACGATTATGAACTGGAAAGGCACGAGTATGTAGTTTATGAAGGCCGGGTATTTTATCCGGGCATGGATGTCAATGCCGATGTTCCTATCGTAGGGCATAATATCGCGTTGAATGATCCCCGAAATTATAATATCAAAAAACACATGGTACGGTTGGCTGTGTACGAACTGACAAAGCTAATCGCCCCGAATAATGTGAGTGCCGTTCGGATGAAGGATTATGAAGATTCAATGAAATGGTTGAATGACGCTTCCAAACTACGGCTTAACCCCCAGATACCTCGTAAACTGGCCGAAGACAAAAAACCGATAACAGACTGGCAGCTAACGACGTTTCAGACTGATTTTGACCCTTATAAGAATCCGTGGCTGACTTAAAGCTGAAATTTATTGCTTGGATTTGCCTGAATTGATTACCTTTGCATTGTAATTGAAAAACGAATGCTTATAGAATAGATTTCGAAACAAAAACATACGGATTGCTGTTTAACCTCCCGAAGCGACCAAGAAATGAGAGAAAAACAGTAACAAGACATTAGACAGCACGTGTTAGAAATGGCACGGAGCTGGCTTGTGTCTTGTGGGTTGCTTGGTCGCACCCGGGGAGGTCTTGTTGGTTCCGTGCTTTTTTATGACTTTCCTCGCAGTTCTAATACCCTAAAAGACCAGGCAAAGATGAAGATTATAAAGGAAAAAGCGGTTGCCTTTGTTGGCAACGGCGACTTGATTACCCCCGATAATGTTCCAGACCGAAATTTGGAAAATGTAATCCGGACAGAATTGTTTTATGTCATTGAGGAGTTATATAATGAAGGGAAAACTATTTTTCTTTCTGAAGCAAGGAGTGGCTTTGAAATGCTGGCGGCAGAGGTTGTTCTGGAATATGCCCAATCCTATCCGAAAGTCCAACTGTATGCCGTGATTTCATCCGAAAAGCAGCAGGTAGATTATTCTTATAAAGACCTGTTACGTCATAAACGAATTTTAGAGACGGCAACCGGTCATGTAACTTTGGATGGATTTCCCCATAGAACTGATTTTCTGGCTTCGGAAGTTGTTGTTTATGGAAACAGCGAGGGACCAATAATGAAACATCTTTTGGAAAGAGCCGAAAAGGAAGGCGTGGAAATATGGAATATGTATGACGGCATAGAAGACTATTTCTCCATTCAATCTCCGGTGAAACAATTTCTTCAAGAGTATCCGGATGTTTCCAGTTTTAAATACGGTCGTGAAGGACTGATTTTCCAAGGAAATAACCAGCCGTTCCCTGTGCCGTTTTCTGATATTACCCATGTGGAGAGAAAAAATAATCGTTTGTGCTTCACGCTGAGGGATGGTATGGTAATTATCGCTTCGTTGTTATCGGATGACTGTTACGTCAGGTTGCCACCGTCTGATTTTGATGTCAAATCCTTTTGCTGAGGTGGGATTTTTGATTTTTTTAGTCTCTGGAACCCTTAATGAAGGCGGTACTTTTATTCTCTTGAACAATAAGAAGATAACAGTATATAAGTATGTATATATTAATCGAATAAGGCTACTGACGGGCTGTTTTTTAAGGGGTAATCGGACATTATTTTTCCATTTAAAGTGCTATCTTTGCGCATCTAACAAAAAAACTTTTTAAAATGACTAAAGCAGATATTATTGATAAAATCGCTAAATCAACCGGAGCGGAGAAAGTTCAGGTTTCTTCTATCGTTGAAGCGTTTATGGAAAATGTGAAAGGCTCTATGGCTTCGGGTGAGAATGTTTATTTAAGAGGATTCGGAACGTTCCATATTAAACATCGTGCGGAGAAAGTGGCACGAAACATATCGAAAAACACCACGATTGTTATCCCGGCGCACGACATACCAGCGTTCAAACCGGCAAAAGAATTTGTGGATAAGGTTAAGGAAGGCAAGTGAATAATATAACGAAATATAATCTGAAAACTTTTGCAATATCAGCCATCGGGTTGATATTGCTGTTTTGTGTGCTGACTTATATAAGCGCTCCGAAAACCGATGGCTTTGAATTCAGTTCCATTAATCCGCTGGGCTTCCTGGAAGGTGCTGCGTTTGCACTGGGCTTTGGTCTGGGATTTCCGCTTTGGCTGTCGGTAATTGTGATTAGTGCCGTTTCGTTTCTCATTTTTGTAGTGTTTTTGTGGATTACCCGGAAAGTTATTAAATGACAAAGGACACCTTTTGAAGATGCCCCTTGTCTTGAGTTAATAGCCGTAAGCCTTTTCTACTTCTCTATCTATCACTTCTTCCTTTGTATTTTTAAAGTAGTGCTTATAAATAGTATTTGGGCTGTTGCCTGCCATTTGAGCTACAACTATCGGGTGGATATTATTATCTATCATTTTTGAAATAAACGTACCGCGAGCCGAATACCATGTCAATTTGCCTTTGTACTTTATTAACCCCTTCACTTTTTTCAGTGTCTTGTTTACTTTATCACATAATCTTTTCAGGCGACCTCTTTTTTGTGCCTCTGTTTGATGTTTGTGGGAGAATACCGGCAATAGATAATTCCCGTAGCATTTGTCTTTGTGACGGTCAACGATGGCCTGGGCTTTCGCAGTGAATTTCATACGAGCCGTTTTAGGGAATTTGATACGCTCGTAGTTTAGCCTGCCGTCTTGGTCGATACAGTCTTTAGTCAGATATGCCACGTCAATATTAGCCATGCCGCCCGTATAGTAGCTAAACAGGAAGAGGTCAATGTGGAACAATTCTAACCGGGAAAAAAGGCTTCTGTCGATGTTCTCGATTTTAGTGATTATATCAGCCGGTAAGGTTTTGGGGACAAAAGGCTTTGCTTTAGCCTTTGGCTTTGACTGCTCAAAAACAGTGAGGTCTATATCCGGAATGCGCATCTTGTCCGCATAGTATAACAAGCCGTAGAATTTACGCATACGGCTGTATAGATTCCCTTCGTTACCTCTCTCTGCCGCACGTTTCTGAATAAAGAACACGTAGTCATTTACGAACTCGGTTGTAATTTCGTTGAAATAGTAAGTAGAGAATGCCCGTTCGTATTTCTCAATAGTGAACAGGTTTAAGGTCGTGCGTAAATCTTTGTATGAGCGTGCCGTACCGACACTGGATAACACTTGTCCGTGTTTGATACGCTGCCTCTTACTTATCTGTTCAATGATAAGATCGAGTGCTTTCGCTACAGAAATTACTTTTACTTCCTGCTTTTTCTGTTCTTGAACGTCGAAGTGATGCGAATGAAAACATAACGCATTAATTTAATTGTGTCCATTTGGCATCAGTTGTCCTTAATTGTCCTTAGTTGACCTTAATCGGACTACATGAAAGCCTACATCGTAGAGTAGGAGTTTCTACCAAAAAAGGGTTATTTTGCCTTTAAATAGCTTTGGGGGCTATAACCCTGCCTTGTACAATTTAATTAATGCGTTATTGTTCAATAAGTTACGATATAGTCATCGTAAATAGTCAAAAAGAGGGGTATCAATGGAAAATGAGACGGCCTCTTTTATGAAAAGGTAATCTTCTGATATAAAGAAACCGGCGAAGAATCATATAACAAGATTCTTCGCCGGTTCTTTATATATCCTTGTATAGAAGACTACTTCTTAGAATGAATAACCAAATCCTATATTTAAGTAAATAGGATACATGGCAAATGAAATGGTGGTGAAATCTTTCTTGAAGATGTCGTTCAGCCCCCACGTCAGGTCAGCATGTATATTTAAGTGTTTATATGCTTTCCATTCTCCGCCTACTTGCAGTCCCCATTGGAATTTGCGCAAATCTTCGGAGAAGTCATAAGTTGCAATATTATCCCCGGTGAAATTCACCCGGTCGCCGGTAGCATCCGGTGAGCGCAGGTGTCCTTCATAAACATGGCCTGAAAAGTCTTTCTCAATCATATATGAGAAATAAGGGCCTGCAACAATTTTCCAGCGGTCGCTGATTTTGTAGTTAGCCAGGACAGGTACAGTCAAAAGGGACATTTTTACTTTGGTTTTAACGCCACCTGTCCAAAGCCCTTCTACCTTTCCACCTGTTTCATTAAAAATCTCCATGCCATAGTTCTTTACTGTGGCTTCAGTAGTCATATTTTTGTTGTCGAGACGGAGTCCCAGACTGACTCCCCACTTTTTCTGCACGTCTATCCATTTGGTAATATTAGCTTCCAGGGTGATGGCAAGTCCGGGAGAGTAGCTGTCAAGGCTTCTGATTTCTTTGGGAAGAGGGAGAGGGGCTGTTCCACCTATGTTCACGCCCGCTTTGATTTGATAATCTAACCCATGAAGTGAAGACCATAAAAGCCCTTTGTGTTCATTGGATGATTGTGCATTGATTTGGCTAATGCCGAAAAAAAACGTAGCTAAACTAGCCAATATATATTTTTTCATATATAAATTACTTTTTAAATTATTAATCGTTGTCTTCTTCGCAATGGATTGTCACTTCATCTATCCACAATGTGCTTCCCACTGAACCTTTGAAAGCTGCTCCTTCCACACTGGAAGAGAATACGATGGCAAGTTTATATTTGCCGGCAGCAAGCATATCGTCATTGATTGTTTTGCTGTTTTGAAGTACAAATGGCAAATCGAAAGAGGTCCATTCACTCGTTTCTTTCACATCCTCTGATTTGATTCTTGCAAGAGATACTATTTTAGGAGAATTCAAAGAGTTGTAACCATCCAGAAAATCCTCTACATTGTCTGCTTCATATAAAACAGCATATATATCCCCCTTATCTTTGCCATTCATGCTGGCATCTATGAAGAAGTTTTTCTTTCCATCCGTTCCCAAGGTAAAGGAAGTATAATCAGTTCCCGGTTTGAACTTGTAATATCCTGAAAGCCGTGCAGGATGCTTGTAGAAGGGAAAACCGAATTTAGTAGCCTTCATTGCGTCTTTTAATGCGTTGCCGACTTCAAATGAACCGATGAAGAGATTTCCTGCCGCAATAGGCATACTAACTCCTGCACCGAAACTTCCAGTACTTTTAGTTTCCAGTTTTACACCCTTACCCATATATCCCTGTGACTGTATAGTTATATAATCCAGGGGAGATCTTGCCATACCGGTGAGGTTGAAGCCGGGATTACCGCTTGCCCATTGAAGCATTTCCGCCTTTTGCAGATTGAATTCATAGAATATATGGTACTTGTTGTTACCGTCTTCTATATTTTCAAAATGATACTCTGTAGGAAGCTCTGACTTGATAACAGTAATCATATAAACAGCTTCCGTTGTGCGGCTTTCGGATGTCACTCTGAACTTACGCTGGTATTGCTCCAGTGTTTGTTCCGAAGTAACGGGAACTTTTGAATTTGAAAAATCATATTTAGGAGCATGATCGTTTGCCGCTGCGTCGACAGGTTCTATGTCGGCTCCTTCGGGCAGTTCGAACTGGATTTCCAATGCTGATAAATCTGTGGCTTTTGATACGTAAATCGATACTGTTTTACTGTAAGTATTGATGGTAGATAATTGGATATTACTACCGCTGCATCCATCTATGGCAGCTTCAACGTTTAAACCTTCGTCTTGAATGCAGGAAGTTATTGCCAGGCACATCATCATTCCGGCGAATACATTTTTTAGTTTCATCTATTGTTATGAGTTAAGGGATTATTAAGGAGCAAAGATAGTTATAAGCATTGACGTCAATTTTTGTAGAATGTTAAAAGAGAAGCCTGAACTGTCGGGAATAGTATACAAAAAAGGCTGTCTTTGAATTTAAAGACAGCCTTCTTTCCATTAATTTCTTAATTATTATTCTTTCAGAGCCTCTTGCAAGTCAATGCCGAGTGCTTTGGCAACTCCCGTTCCGTAGGCAGGATCAGCCTTGTAGCAATTGCGGGTATGGCGTTGTTTGATGAACAATTCAGAATCTCCCATAGCGCGGGCTGTATTCTCGAACAACAATTGTTGTTCTTCAGGCGGCATCAGTCGGAACAAGTCACCTGGCTGGCTATAATAGTCATCATCGTATTCCCGTTCGTTATAATTGTAAACTTCACCGGTCACTTTGAGAGGTGGTTCTTTCATATTCGGGGAATCCTGCCATTCTCCGTAGCTGTTTGGTTCATACCCTTTTGCGTCGCCGTAGTTTCCGTCTACGCGCATAGCTCCGTCACGATGATAAGCATGGAAAGGACAACGAGGTTTGTTTACCGGAATTTGTTCCGCGTTCACTCCAAGACGGTAACGTTGTGCATCACCATAAGAGAACAAACGTCCCTGTAACATTTTGTCAGGAGAAAGACCGATACCATCTACAAAATTCATAGGATTGAAAGCAGCCTGTTCCACTTCGGCGAAGTAGTTTTCCGGGTTACGGTTCAGTTCCAGTATGCCGACATCCTGCAAAGGAAAATCTTTATGCGACCATACTTTGGTGAGGTCGAACGGATTGATGCGATAATTATCTGCTTCCTCTTCCGTCATCAACTGAATTTGGAACAACCATTTCGGATAATCACCTTTTTCGATACTCTCGAAAAGATCACGTTGATGGGATTCACGATCTTTGGCAACAATGGCTTCCGCTTCCTGGTCGGTCAGATTCTTGATACCCTGCAAGGTACGTAGATGGAACTTAACCCAAATCCGTTGGTTATCCGTATTGATAAAACTATAAGTATGACTTCCGAATCCGTGCATATGACGGTATGAATAAGGAATGCCGCGAGGACTCATGGTGATAGTGACCTGATGTAATGCTTCCGGCAGAAGTGTCCAGAAATCCCAGTTACTATTCGGGCTACGCATATTCGTTTTAGGATCCCGTTTGATAGCATGATTCAAATCCGGAAATTTGAGTGGGTCACGTAAAAAGAATACAGGCGTATTGTTTCCAACCAAATCCCAGTTGCCTTCTTCTGTATAGAATTTCATGGCAAAACCACGGATGTCGCGTTCAGCGTCAGCAGCTCCGCGTTCTCCGGCTACGGTGGAGAAGCGGACAAAACATTCTGTTTTCTTTCCGACTTCACTAAAAATGGCTGCACGGGTGTACTTTGTGATGTCATGAGTAACTGTAAAAGTACCGTACGCACCCGACCCTTTGGCGTGCATACGTCTTTCGGGGATCACTTCACGATCAAAATGGGCAAGCTTTTCAATAAGCCAAGGATCTTGTAACATTACAGGTCCACGTTGACCTGCAGTTTGCGAATTCTGATTGTCGGCGATGGGGCGCCCGTTCGCAGCAGTAAGTTTTTTCTTTTCCATAAATAGATCTTTTTAGTCGGAAATAAAGATAAGCAAACCGTAGTCTTTTTATTCTTTCCATCCGTTGTTTATAATATGTTACAAAGATAAGCGGCTTTTGTTCATTTGTCAAACAGAAAATTTCTATCTAAAGATAGAGAATAACTATGAATAATTCTATACTGCCGGGCATTTTTTTTATAGTAAAGATGATTGTACTGACACCCGTGTGTCATAAAAATCGTTTGTGCATAAAAAAACTCCCGCCCTTCCTTTCGGAAGACGGGAGTTTTGCACTATAGCTTATTGTATCTTTAGCTGATTATACGATACCTTGTGCCATCATTGCTTTGGCAACCTTCATGAATCCGGCTACGTTAGCACCTTTCACATAGTTCACATATCCGTCAGCTTCAGTACCATACTGAACACAAGCTTCGTGGATATTCTTCATGATGCTCTTCAGTTTTTCGTCCACTTCTTCAGAACTCCAGCTCAACTTGATAGAGTTTTGAGTCATTTCAAGACCTGATACTGATACACCACCTGCATTGGCTGCTTTACCCGGAGCGTAAAGAATCTTAGCTTCCTGGAATACACGTACAGCTTCCGGAGTAGAAGGCATGTTTGCACCTTCAGATACCGCCATTACACCGTTAGCAACCAATTTTTTAGCGTCGTCGCCGTTCAATTCGTTCTGAGTGGCAGAAGGCAGGGCAATATCTGCTTTTTCGCTCCAAGGACGAGCTCCTTCTACATATTTGCAACCATATTTATCTGCGTATTCACGGATACGGCCACGGTACAGGTTTTTCAGTTCCATGATGTAATCCAGTTTTTCGCGGTCGATACCGTCCGGGTCGAAGATGTAACCGTCAGAGTCGGACATAGTCAGAACCTTGCCACCCAATTCGAGTACTTTTTCTGCTGTATATTGAGCAACGTTACCCGAACCGGAAATCAGGCAGGATTTGCCTTTCAAGTCAGTACCTTGTTTTTTCAGCATTTCCATCAAGAAATAGATGTTACCGTAACCGGTAGCTTCCGGACGAATCAGTGAACCACCGAATTCGCGACCTTTACCAGTGAATGTTCCGGTGAATTCGTGAGCCAGTTTCTTGTACATACCGAACATGAAACCTACTTCACGACCGCCAACACCGATGTCACCTGCAGGAACGTCAGTTTCAGGGCCGATGTGACGCCACAATTCCAGCATGAATGATTGTACGAAACGCATTACTTCCATATTTGACTTTCCACGGGGAGAGAAGTCGGAACCACCTTTACCACCACCCATCGGCAGAGTAGTCAGTGAGTTTTTGAATGTTTGTTCAAAGGCAAGGAACTTCAAGATAGAAAGGTTCACAGATGCATGGAAACGGATACCGCCTTTGTATGGGCCAATCGCGTTGTTATGCTGAACACGGTAACCCATGTTCGTCTGAATGTTACCTTTGTCATCCATCCAAGTCACGCGGAACTGATAAACTCTATCAGGAATACACAAACGTTCAATCAAGTTCACTTTGTCGAACTCCGGGTGTTTGTTGTATTCTTCTTCAATAGTAGAAAGAACTTCTTCTACTGCTTGATGATACTCCGGTTCATTGGGAAATCTTCTTTTCAGATCGTCTAATACCTTTGCTGCATTCA